>OHAW01000001.1_pt1 | contig 260945 bp, 236 predicted proteins | sample 1577221 | NCBI WGS metagenome assembly OHAW01 (sample SAMEA3879583, study PRJEB24766) | human gut metagenome | biome: human-associated habitat; feature: feces | place: USA | collected 1985/1987 | reverse complement strand
AGTCGGAAATGTGGCACCTAGTAAAGTAACTGAGAAATATAAAAGAAATAAATATTATGAAGTAAATTAAGGTAGTTTAATATGGAAGTGGGATGACGCTCTGGCTTAGGCTGGAGTGTTTTTCTGTGGAAAAAACATAAAAAAAATATTATAATAGAAAAGAAATTTTAAGAAAAACGGAGGAGTTAGGAAAATGAAATCGAAATCCGGAAACAAGAAATTATGGATTGCAGTTATTATTTTCGTACTGATGATAGCCGGAGCAATTGGCAATCATTCGGATAATAAGAAAGAAAAGCCTGACAGGGAAAGTTCCGTTGCCACGGAAACACAGATTGAAACAGAGACAGAAAGCAATACAGAGCCTGGTGGTGATACGGAGGATTTTGTTACCGAGGGAGTCATCAGTAATACCTATAAGACAGATGGCAGTTCCGCCGGACAGATGCAGGTGCATTTCATAGATGTAGGGCAGGGCGATGCTGCCTTGATAGCTTGTGATGGTCATTACATGCTGATAGATGCCGGCAATAATGACAAAGGAACAACGGTACAGTCCTATCTTATGAGCCAGGGCGTAGAGAAACTGGATTATGTCATAGGAACGCACCCGGATGCAGACCATATTGGCGGACTGGATGTAGTAATTTATAAATTTGACTGCGATACAATTATCATGCCGGATGTGGCAAATGACACCAGAACTTATGATGATGTGGTGCAGGCAATGAAGTCCAAGGGCTATCAGACCACTTATCCGGTGGTAGGAGAGACCTATACCCTTGGAGGAGCAACCTTTACCATTGTGGCGCCAAATGCAGACTATGGAAATGTCATGAACGACTGGTCGGTGGGTGTGCTGGTGCAGAATGGCAACAACCGCTTCCTCTTTACCGGAGATGCAGAAGAAAAAGCGGAAGAGGACATTTTAAATAATGGAATTGATATTTCGGCAGATGTCTATGCGGCAGCGCATCATGGAAGCAAGACAGCCACAAGTCAGGCTTTTTTGGATAAGGTATCACCGACTTATGTGGTAATCAGTGCCGGTGAAGGCAATAAATACGGACATCCTCATGCAGAGGTGCTGAACCGTCTGCGGGCAGCCGGCATATCCGTGTTTCGTACCGATGAACAGGGTACGATTGTAGCAACATCGGATGGAAATGATATCACCTGGAACTGCTCTCCATCAGAAAGCTGGAAAGCAGGAGAACCGACCGGAAGCAGTGATAGTACAGCAAATAATTCCACAGCAGACAGCACTACATCATCAGGCAGCAGTGATGCAGGTATAGCTGCAGATGCATCAGGCAGTTCAAATAGTGAAAGCAGTTCCGTTATGGTACATATTACAGACACCGGTTCAAAATATCATTCGGCAGGCTGCTCGTATTTGAAAAAGAGTGACCATGAGGTGACTTTGTCAGAGGCGAAGAACATGGGTTTGACACCATGCTCAAGATGTAACCCGCCACAGTAATGAGAAAAACTAATCGCCAAGCCCCTTGCACTTTTTATGGGATTAGTATACAATGATTTAAGTTAGAAACAACTAACTTCGTGCGAATCATAGGGACTTCTTTAAAATATGGAGACGAAAATATCCGTATTCACCGGAAGAAATATTCTTCCGGGAGGCAGAGTCCTGTATCTGACAAAATATGAAGAGGAACTGCACCGAGCTTCAAAGTTATAAACATCCAAAAGCTGGCACGGAATATACCGCAGAGCAGTTAATCGTACTCCTATAGATAAATGATATTCTTTAACAAACACCAAAGAAGCTGCAGTACGGCAGCTTCTTTTGGCGTGCCGGGAAAATGGAAGGGTGGTTATTATAGAGGGAAAAAGAAAAAATGCATAAAAAATGGATAAATATGCATCAAACTTAGTGACTATTTGTTTTGCGAAAAAGGTTGAAAAAACCTTCCCGATATGGTAGAATTTTTATAATTTAGGTAGACTGTGCAGGTTTGGTGCATTTTTTATGCAAAAGGAAGGAAAAAGAGATGACTGACTCTTTTTTTTTGCGCAGGTATCGGAAGAATAGAAAGGACAGGGTGAACAAATGAAAGCTTTTCTTATATTGGAAGATGGCAATGTATTTACCGGAACCAGCATCGGTTCAACACGGGAAGTCATCAGTGAAATCGTATTTAATACGTCGATGACAGGGTATTTAGAGGTACTGACAGATCCATCTTATGCAGGACAGGCGGTAGTAATGACATATCCTTTGATTGGAAATTATGGAATTACACCGGATATGGAGTCAGGACGTCCATGGGTAGATGGATATATCGTAAGAGAATTATCCAGAATGCCAAGTAATTTCCGTTGTGAAGGAACCATTCAGGATTTTCTGAAAAAATACGATATACCGGGAATTGCAGGAATTGATACCAGAGCATTAACCAAGCTCTTACGTGAAAAGGGAACAATGAATGGAATGATTACAATAGATGAGAATTACAATCTGGATGAGATTATTCCAAAATTAAAGGCTTACACCACAGGAAATGTGGTAGATAAAGTAACCTGTGAAGAGAAAAGCGTATTGCCTGGAAAGGGCAAAAAAGTAGCACTGTTAGACCTTGGTGCTAAGAGAAACATCGCCCAGTCATTAAATAAAAGAGGCTGTGAAGTTACCGTTTATCCGGCACACACCACAGCAGAAGAAATTTTAAGCACGAATCCGGACGGAATCATGTTAAGTAATGGACCTGGAGACCCGAAGGAGTGCAAGGAGATTATTGCAGAGATTCGTAAATTATATGAATCTGACACACCGATTTTTGCAATCTGCTTGGGACATCAGCTGATGGCACTTGCAACCGGTGCAGACACATATCATTTGAAATATGGTCATCGTGGAGGAAATCATCCGGTTAAGGATTTAAAGACCAACCGTGTATACATTTCCAGCCAGAACCATGGTTATGCAGTAGATACCAATACCCTGGATGAGAAAATTGCAAAACCGGCATTTGTAAATGTAAACGATGGAACCAACGAAGGATTAGAGTATGTCGGAAAGAACATTTTTACCGTACAGTTCCATCCGGAAGCATGTCCGGGACCACAGGATTCTGCTTACCTTTTTGACCGTTTTATTGAGATGATGGGAGGAACGAAATAATGCCTAAGAATAAAGATATTAAAAAAGTATTGGTAATTGGTTCAGGTCCGATTGTCATTGGACAGGCTGCAGAGTTTGACTATGCAGGAACACAGGCATGTCGTTCTTTAAAAGAAGAAGGAATCGAAGTTGTTCTGGTAAACTCCAATCCTGCTACCATTATGACAGATAAGGATATTGCAGATGAAGTTTATATCGAGCCATTAACTGCAAAAGTATTAGAGCAGATTATCATAAAAGAAAAACCGGACAGCGTCCTTCCTACCTTAGGTGGACAGGCAGGTCTTAACCTTGGTATGGAGTTAGCAGAATCCGGATTCTTAGAGAAACATGGTGTCAAACTGATTGGTACAACTGCTGAGACAATTTTTAAGGCTGAGGATCGTCAGGCATTTAAAGATACCATGGAAAAAATCGGTGAGCCATGTGCACCATCCCAGGTAGTACACAATGTAGAAGATGGTATCAAATTTACCAATACCATCGGATATCCGGTTGTACTTCGTCCTGCTTATACCTTAGGAGGAAGCGGCGGCGGAATCGCACATAATGAGACAGAGCTTATCGACATCTTATCCAACGGACTTCGTCTGAGCCGTGTCGGAGAAGTACTGGTAGAACGTTGTATCGCAGGCTGGAAGGAAATCGAGTACGAAGTAATGCGTGATGCCAATGGAAACTGTATTACTGTATGTAATATGGAAAACATTGACCCGGTTGGTGTACATACCGGAGACTCTATCGTAGTAGCACCTTCCCAGACATTAGGTGATAAAGAGTACCAGATGCTGCGTACTTCTGCACTTAATATCATTTCCGAATTAAATATTACCGGTGGATGTAACGTACAGTATGCACTGCATCCGGAAACCTTCGAATATTGTGTTATCGAGGTTAATCCTCGTGTATCCCGCTCTTCTGCATTAGCATCCAAAGCAACCGGATATCCGATTGCAAAAGTTGCTGCAAAGATTGCACTGGGCTATACCTTAGATGAAATCAAGAATGCAATTACCGGAAAGACATATGCAAGTTTTGAGCCGATGTTAGACTACTGCGTAGTAAAAATCCCAAGACTTCCATTTGATAAATTCATCACTGCAAAACGTACGTTAACAACACAGATGAAAGCAACCGGAGAAGTTATGAGTATCTGCAATAACTTTGAAGGTGCCCTGATGAAAGCAATCCGTTCCTTAGAGCAGCATGTAGACAGTCTTTTATCCTATGACTTCAGCAAGCTTTCTGATGAGGAGTTACAGGAGCAGTTACATGTAGTAGATGACCGCAGAATCTGGGTTATTGCAGAAGCACTGCGCCGTGGCGTATCTTATGATAAAATTCATGAGATTACAAAGATTGATAAATGGTTTATTGACAAACTGGCTATCTTAGTTGAGATGGAGCAGGATTTAAAGACAAAACCACTTACCGTAGAGCTTTTAAAAGAAGCAAAACGTATGGAATTCCCGGATAAAGTCATTGCAGAACTTACCGGAAAGAGTGAAAAAGAAATTCATGACATGCGTTACGAAAATGGTATCGTAGCAGCCTTTAAGATGGTTGATACCTGTGCCGCAGAGTTTGAAGCATCCACTCCATATTACTATTCTGTATTTGGCAGTGAAAACGAAGCAGAAGAGACAACACCGAAGAAGAAAGTTCTGGTATTAGGTTCCGGTCCAATCCGTATCGGACAGGGTATCGAGTTCGACTACTGTTCCGTACACAGCACCTGGGCATTTGCCAAGGAAGGCTGGGAGACAGTTATCGTAAATAACAACCCGGAGACCGTATCAACAGACTTTGATATTGCAGATAAACTGTATTTTGAGCCGCTGACACCGGAAGATGTTGAGGCAATTGTAAAATTAGAAAAACCGGACGGAGCTGTTGTTCAGTTCGGTGGACAGACCGCAATCAAGCTGACCGAAAGCTTAATGAAGATGGGTGTCAAGATTCTTGGAACCAAGGCAGAAGATGTAGATGCTGCCGAGGACAGAGAGCTCTTTGATGAAATCTTAGAGAAGACCGGAATCCCAAGAGCAGCAGGCGGAACTGTATTTACCGCAGAGGAAGCCAAAGAAGTTGCACACCGTCTGGGTTACCCGGTACTGGTTCGTCCTTCCTATGTATTGGGCGGACAGGGTATGAAGATTGCATACAATGATGAAGAGATTGAAGAATTTATCGGAATCATCAACCGTATTGCTCAGGATCACCCGATTCTGGTTGATAAATACCTGATGGGTAAGGAAATCGAAGTAGATGCCGTATGCGATGGTACAGATATTTTAATTCCAGGTATCATGGAGCATATCGAGCGTACCGGAGTACATTCCGGAGACAGTATTTCCGTATATCCGGCACCGACCATCAGTGATGAAGTAAGAGAAATGCTGGTAGAATATACCAAGCGTTTGGCTCAGGCATTACATGTAGTAGGACTGATTAATATCCAGTTTATTGTAATGGACGAGCAGGTATATGTTATCGAAGTAAATCCACGTTCTTCAAGAACGGTACCATATATCAGTAAAGTTACCGGTATCCCAATCGTAGACCTGGCAACCAAGGTTATCATTGGAAATACCATCAAAGGAATGGGCTACACACCGGGACTTGCACCAACCGCAGATTATATCGCAATCAAGATGCCGGTATTCTCCTTCGAGAAACTGCGTGGAGCAGAAATCAGCCTTGGACCGGAAATGAAGTCCACCGGAGAATGCTTAGGAATTGCCAAGACCTTTGATGAAGCCTTATATAAAGCTTTCTTAGGAGCAGGCGTCCAGCTTCCGAAATATAAGCAGATGATTATGACGGTAAAGGATGCAGACAAGCCGGAAGCAGTCGGCGTAGCAAAACGTTTTGCAGCCTTAGGCTACAAGATTTATGCCACCAGAAGTACTGCAAAATATTTACAGGAGCATGGCGTAGATGCACTTCGTGTCAATAAGATTACCCAGGAGTCACCAAACGTTATGGACTTAATCTTAGGCCATAAGATTGACCTTGTCATCGACACACCGACCCAGGGAAATGGTGATAAGAACCGTGACGGATTCCTGATTCGTCGTAATGCAATTGAGACCGGCGTATACTGTATCACGGCAATGGATACAGCCAACGCACTGGCAACCAGCTTGGAGAATGCTCAGTCAGAGCTTACTCTGGTAGATATTGCAACCGTGAAGAATATTTAAGAGCAAAGAAACAGCCTCATGTGTTTCAAGTGGAACACATGGGGCTGAAATTTTTGCTGTCAGGCATCTGTAAGAAGCTGCCGGTAGCAGGCACTACAGGCGCAGGCAGCGTTTATATAATATATACAAAAACGGAAACATAATTTGAATAAAAATGACAATTGACAAAGAAATGTAAAATGGTTAATCTGATAGGTAGTTGCTGAAGAATCAGCGGGAGTACTGAGCTATGGAAAATGATATGAAATAATCGGATAGGACAATTCATAGATACCGGAATTCTCCGGTGATAATCCCAAATGATATAAGGCAATAAAAATAGAATAGCAGGTCTCTAAGGAGATATATTATGAAACCAATATATGCAGAAAATATTATAGTAGCAATAAAATCGTGCGGCTGTATAGAGTGGTATATTTTAGACAAAGATTATTGCTTTTTAGATTATCCTAAGTTAGAAGAAGCATATCGTAAGAAAGGCTATAATGATACTTTTGATGATGATTCCAGATTTGGCATAAAAGTAGTAAATGAATTGTCGAAAACACAATTTTTGGATAATATAAAAGAATATAAAATTACAGCCGAAGAATTAAAGAAAATGTTAATGAAGGAATCTGATTATAATGATAAATTAGCATATAATCCATCTATTTTAATAGATTTTGAAAATCGGGTATTTATATCGTATTATGCTGAACCGGAATCTTTTGAAGCGTTTGTTCCAGATGGCTGGATAGGAAAGTATCAGGATTTTACAGAAGAAATACCAGAAAAACAGAGATATTGGATGGATGAAAACGGTAAAAATTTGATAGGAGAATAGGAATGGATAATAATACAGTTACAATTTTAAATGAAGAATTTGAGAATGATAAAACAGGTGAGAAAGTACAGGGAATAACAATTATTGTAGATGGAAAACTTAAAGAAGTGCTTGATTTGCTTATGAAAAATAATCCTGATTACAAAAATTATACAGAAATTGTTCGGGATGCTTTTTTTGATGGCATTAATTCAATGATAAGAGAGCATAAATAATAAGCACAATGGAATTAGCTGATTTTGATGTCTTTTTTAAAGAATTAGAAAGAGAACTGAAGTTAAGAATTCCGGATAAATTCTTAAAAGCGCATCGTTGGCGATGATATGAAAGAAGCACTACTAAGGAGAAACAGACATTGCGTGATACAGTAATGAATGAAAAATATTTTAGGGAATATATTTTGGAAGAGACAGGAAGAATAAAAAATTTTCAAAATAAGTTAGAAAATAATGAGGTAAGAGAAGATAGAATTTATTCGGTAAAAAGAAAGATTGATGCTATACAATTTGAATTACTTATTGCAAGATATTCTAGTGGTGAAGATATAGAAAAATTAGAAAATGATTTTATACAGTTATTAAATGATATGCCATTGTATTGGAATGGTAATTCTAGCTATATTGATATGCTGTGGATGATGGCACTTGCAATTTTATTCGATGTAAGTAGAGAAAAGTTTGGTATATTGTCGGATTTGGTAACTCAATATAATCGGAAAGATGCTTTATTGGAATTTTTTGTTAATTACAAAATGCATGGAAGCATAGAACAACTGGAAGGAGACTATTCCTTTGGCTTCCCATATGATAAGTTGACGGATATTGTTGCAAATAGAGAAAAAGCAGTTGAAAAATTAAAAGAATATTTGGAAAAATATTGGTATGTGGGACATAAAAATATGGGATGGTACGATATTCATAAAGCAAAAGAAAAATTGTATTACGGTTACTGGAGTTTTGAAGCAGGAGCTATTGCAAAAATATTAAATTTAGATGACAGCAATTTGAAAGATGTACCGTATTATCCATATGATTTGGTTCACTATAAAAGCAATAGTATGTAATCGGGATTAGAGGATATAAAAGGCGTTTTATATGTTGTGGGATAAATTAACGGAAGAGAATTATATAATATATGTAAACAGAGACATTGATTTAAAGATAAAAGTTTTTGAATTGATGGAGAATGATGAAATATATATCAACTATAAGGGATTTAATTTGACAATACCTATGTTGGTATGGGAGTTTGGAGAAGATTTAAAGTTGGCATCAATAGAAGATGTTCGTATGGAAGGCAACGACCGATTTGATAAACATTTTGTTATTAAAAAAGAGGATAAAGAAAAGTTTTTAGATGAAATATATTTCTTTTTGGTTGATAATCATATGGATTCTGTTTTAAATGAAAAGTATCGAGCAAATTGGTGATAAAGATAAAAAATATATTATAGGATGAATATGAAAATAAAGGTAAGAAGAGAAGCTGTTAGATGCACGAATTGTGGAAAAATTAATGAATTTTATTATTTATCAGATTTTTCATATGGTGAGAGATTAGTGCTATTTCATAACGGTATGAGTTATGCATATATTAATTTGTTGAAAGATGATGTTTATAATGATTTTATTGATAAAGTGAAATCTATTTTAAATTTGCATCAAAAAGAATTTTCAGAAGAAAAATTGCAAAATATAATTAATCATATATTTGGCATGACTTGTGACAGGATACAGGAAAGTGAGATTGACTTTGCAATGAACCATAAAAAATGCATCTATTGCGCCGCGGATGATTTTGAAGATTTAATGGCTGAGCCGGAAAAAATTATTTGTGTGGAGATGCCCAATGTGACACATCATGCGTGGAAAACTCTGAATGATGCGAAAAAGGTGCAGCAAATAGAAAAAGCATTAATGGAAAATAAAGTTATCTAATGATACAGTGGTGTATACCAAATGGAGAAAATCAGGGAATGAGAGATTATATTAAAAGTGAAAAATATTTCGACGAATTCATAGCGGAAGATACAGCCAGGATTTTAAAATTAACCCAAAAAGTAAATGGCGGAGAAGTAAGGCAAGAAAGAATAGTGCCGGTAAAAAAGGGAATTTTTCGTATTAAACTTGGAATTATAATAGCAAGGTATTCTAGGGGAGATGACATAGCCTGTTTAAGAAGTGATTTTGTGGAAATATATGAAGAATGGATAATGTCTTTCTTCTCGCCAGATGCATATAATGAAAATTTGAAAATGTTGTCACTTGCAGTTCTTTTTGAAATAGAGGAAAATCTGATTGCATTAACAAAAAGAAAAATGAAGGAAAAAGAGGTAAAGGACTGGCTGTTACTTTTTCTGATTGGCGAAGAGCAATCGGATTTACCACTTTTATTTCCGGACAGATTTCAAATAATGAAAGCGTTAGTTGATGAAAATGAAACAGATAAACCAAGGCTGCTGGAAAAGTATTTGGAAGCGAACTGGTATAATGAGAAGTGTGATTGTTATGAGGCTCATAAAAGCAGCCAGAATATATATTATGGCTATTGGAGTTTTGAAGCAGGAGCTATTGCAAAAATATTAAATTTAGATGACAGCAATTTGAAAGATGTACCATATTATCCATATGATTTGGTTCATTATAAATGATAAAATTTCCATGGAGAAAATGAAATGTGGAGAATCCAAAAGAAAGAAAAATTTGATATTTGGGAAAACGACTTATGTTCATTGAAAGTTCAATATGAAGAAAATAAATGTAGAGTTTGTGGGGCAACTGTACATTACATAGGGTAAAATCTGTGCGTGAAAAAGTCTGCATAAAAGCTAAGTAAGTTTTCAATAAAGTTGTGGAATTTGTTTCTCATAGATGTTCATCTCCTTTTTGTTTACGCTGTCATTATAAAACATGAAAGGGTATATTACTTGCCAAAATAAAAAAATAATTGGACAAAAATTGCAATGGGCAGAGCGTGTGTAAATTCTCTTCCCATTGCAGTTTTTTATATATTTTTACGATATTCTGAGGGAGATATGCCTTTTATCTTTTTGAATATGCGGCTGAAATATAGAGCATTATCATAACCAACAATTTGTGCAATTTCATTTATGTTATATTCCGTATTCAAGAGCAGGGCTTCTGCATTACAAATGCGTTTTTGCAAAATGAAATGCATGGGTGTAGAGCCGACATAAAGTTTGAAGTTGCGTATAAACCAGCTTGTGCTTACATGAATTTTTTGGGCGTATTCTTCAATACTGATTGATTCGCTATAATGTTCATTAAAATAGGCAATAGCCATGTCAATAGTTTCAGCAGCACGGGAATTATCTATCCTTATGCTGTTATTAAAGTGTCGTTGCAGTTTTATAAATATCTGTCTTAAATACATTTCAAGCATTTCCTGATAACTATCCTTACACATCTGCAATTCATTTATCATTGTACGAAAAAGATTTTGATAGGAGGGACCAGAACCACAGTAAAATACCCTTTTTTCATCGGTCAATCCATAAGAGCGTAATATATTTGTTACATCACTGCCTGTAAAATGAACCCAGTAGACTTCAGTTTGATCTTCTGCATAATATTCATATTTTTGAGGCTCCTTTGGACGATATAAAATCATATGTCCGGCATGAACAATAGTTTCATCTTCACTATTGCGGCCAAAGTGGAAATGCGCTTTTCCGGCAGCAATATAAATCAACTGAAAATCGAGTCTGCCACGAGGCCTCCAGGTAGGTAGCTTAGGATGCGTGTATAACTTATATGTTCCACACATAGTTACAACAAGCGGCTTGGATTTATCTTTTCTATCCATCGTTGAGTGATCGAGATATGCATTATTTGTGTACATGTGTGCCTCCTTGTATTGAAATATAAAAAGTGTATGTCAAAAATGGCTAAAAATCTGTCCAATATAATCCTTATGTTCATTAATTTTATCATTTTGTGCATATTTTGTCTAATTTATGATATGTCATTTTGTACTTATTTTTTATATACTAACCATAATAAAGCTGTGGGGCAAAACAAAGCAAAAGGAAAAGTACTTGTGGAAGGAGAAATTCTCATGGAAGAAAAAACATACCTGAAATGGTATAATAAAGTAGGTTACGGAACGGGAGATATTGCAGGAAATGTAGTATATGCTTTTTTATCATCATTTGTCATGATTTATCTGACAAATACAGTTGGGTTAAATTCGGGCATAGTAGGCACATTGATAGCAGTATCAAAATTATTTGATGGAGTTACGGATATATTTTTCGGTACAATGATTGACCGTACAAAGAGTAGGATGGGAAAAGCAAGACCGTGGATGTTCTATGGATTCTTTGGCTGTGCTGTCACACTGTTTGGTGTATTTGCAATTCCGACCAGTCTTGGAAAAACTGCACAGTATGCATGGTTTTTTATAGCATATACATTACTTAACGCTGTGTTTTATACTGCTAATAATATTGCGTATGCAGCGTTGACATCACTGGTAACAAAAAATAGTAAAGAGCGTGTTCAGATGGGTTCTTTCCGTTTCATGTTCTCATTTGGTACAAATCTGGTCATCCAGTCTGCTACTGTTGGCGCAGTAGAAATGTTTGGTGGTGGTGCGGCCGCATGGAGAACTATCGCAGCTATTTACTGTATTATAGGTATTATTACCAATACACTTGCTGTATTTTCAGTAAAAGAACTGCCGGACGAAGAATTAAAAGATGACAGAGTAGCAGGAGAGGAAGATGACAAACTTTCTTTTAAGAAGACAATAAAACTTCTCTTTAGTAATAAATATTTTTCAATGATTTGCGTAATCTATATTCTTCAGCAGCTTCGTGCAGCTATGGTGAATGTAGGAATCTTTTTTATGACATATGTATTACTGAATAAGAATTTGTTCGGTATATTTTCATGGGCAAATAACATTCCTTTGATTATTGCACTTGCTGTTACACCTGTACTGGTTTCAAAAATGAAAGGAATGTATAAGTTAAATAAGTATAGTTATATGTTTGCTACAGTATGCCGTTTGATGGTTGCAGTGGCAGGTTATCTGGGTAGTGTTCCATTAATGCTGTTATTCACAGTTCTTACATCCTTCGGAGAAGGACCTTGGCAGGGAGATATGAGTGCAGTAATTGCACAATGTTCAGAATATACTTATTTAAAGAGCGGAAAGCGGATTGATGGTTCCATGTTCTCCTGTACTTCGTTAGGTGTAAAGCTCGGTGGAGGTATTGGTGTTGCACTTTCAGGCTGGCTGCTTGATATAAGCGGATATATTAATCTTGACAATGTGGTTCAGCCGGATAGTTGTATCAATATGATGTATTTTATGTATCTGTGGCTTCCATTTATATTTGACATAGTTATTGCAGTCATTCTTTCGTTTCTTAATGTAGAACGGGCAAATATGAAATTAAAAGAAAATATGCTGAATCAGTAAATAAGATAGCCTCTCGAAATTTGCTTTAGTGGCTATATAGAAAAAGAAAATAAGAAAAGATATGAGGAGGATTATTATGAACGCTGATATGAAGTGGTTAGACAATCCGGAAGTGTTCCGTGTAAACCAGTTGGACGCACATAGTGACCATTGTTACTATATGGATTATACAGATATGGAAAAATCAGAAAATCCGTTGACACAGTCATTGAATGGACAATGGGAGTTTGCTTTTAGTAAAAATGTAATGGACCGACCGGAAAATTTCTATGAGGAAAATTTTGATGCATCTTCATTTGATAAGATTATGGTTCCTGGACATATTGAGCTGGCAGGCTATGACAAAATACGCTATATCAATACGATGTATCCGTGGGAGGGAAAAGAATATCACAGGGGTGCGTATAGTATGGGGAGTACCGGGGACGAGGCAGGAATGTTTTCCGAGGCAGAGTATAATCCGGTCGGCTCTTATATCAAACGATTTGATCTGAGTGAGCAAATGCGTAAAAAGAAAATCCGTATTTGTTTTGAAGGTGTGGAAGAAGCGATGTATCTGTGGCTGAATGGTCAGTTTGTAGGATATGCAGAGGATAGTTTTACACCGTCAGAATTTGATCTGACACCATTTATCAGAGAAAAAGGAAATGTGCTGGCAGTTCAGGTTCACAAAATGAGTACGGCAGCATTTTTGGAGGATCAGGACTTTTTCCGTTTTTTTGGAATTTTCAGAAATGTAACTTTAAAAGCAGTGCCAGAGGTGCATTTGGAAGATGTATGGTTTCAACCGACACTAAACAAGGATAATGCAAGCGGCAGGGTATCGGTAAAGATAAAAGTAACTGCTCCAGAAGGAAGGAAAGTAGCTGCCCATTTTGTATTAAAAGACCGGGAGAATAATCAGGTGGCAGAGGACAATATCACCTTAGAGGAAAAAGATGGAAGTCTTGTAGGAGTGATGGATACTGAGGTTGGAAGTGTTAAGGCATGGGATAATCACTGCCCATATCTGTATCACGCATATGTAGAGCTTAGAGGCGAAGATGGAGAAATATTAGAGATAATTCCATATGACATAGGTTTCAGAAGACTGGAAATGATTGACAAGGTAATCTATTTAAATGGTAAACGTCTTGTCATTACCGGAGTGAACCGTCATGAGTGGAGTGCAAAGACAGGAAGAAGCATCAGTATGAATGAAATGACAGCAGACATTGATTGTATGATTAGAAATAATATCAATGCAGTACGCACCTGCCATTATCCGGATCAGATACCGTGGTATTACCTGTGTGATAAAGCAGGCATTTATGTAATGGCAGAAACGAATATGGAAAGTCATGGAACATTCCAGAAACTTGGTACGATTGAACCATCGTGCAGCATACCTTGTTCTATTCCACAATGGCGGGCGGCTGTTGTTGACAGGGCTAGGAGTAATTTTGAAACTTTTAAAAACCACACAGCAATTCTTTTCTGGTCTTTAGGAAATGAATCTTATGCGGGTGATGACATAGAAGCAATGAATACTTACTTCAAGGAAAAGCAGGATGGCAGATTTGTTCATTATGAAAGTTCTTTCTATGACCGTAATTATGAGGAAACTATATCAGATGTAGAGAGCAGAATGTATGCAAAGCCTTATGAAGTGGAGGAATATTTAAATAATAATCCAAAGAAACCTTATCTTTTGTGTGAGTATATGCATGATATGGGTAATTCGATGGGAGGACTTGGTACTTATATGAAGTTAATAGATAAGTATGAGATGTACCACGGTGGATTTATCTGGGATTTCATTGATCAGGCACTTCTCGTGAAAGATGAAGTGACAGGAAAAGAAGTTTTGCGTTATGGCGGAGACTTTGATGATAAGCCTTCTGATTATGAGTTTTCAGGAAATGGAATTGTATTTGCAGACCGTAAGGAAAAACCAGCTATGCAGGAAGTGAGGTATTACTATGGCTTATACAGATAAGAATAAATTGAGAGTTGTATATGGAGATTATACACTTGGAGTACATGGAGAAGGGTTTGACTATATATTCTCTTATTCACAGGGTGGTCTGGAGTCTGTAGTAAAAAACGGTTATGAATGGTTGTATCGTTGTCCAAGACCTACTTTTTGGAGAGCATTAACAGATAATGACAGAGGCAGCAGGTTTCATATTAAAAGTGGAAGCTGGCTCGCATCGGATATGTTCATTGACTGCAAAAAAACGGAAGTTATTATGGACGGTGAACTGCAAAAGCAGTATGCTCCGGACAATAACAGCTATGGCGGTGATGTAGCTGCCGGGGAAATAATTGTGAAATATACCTATGAGACTGTCAGCAATCCAGCCACAACAGTCATTGTATCTTATACCATTGATGTAACTGGAAATATCAAGGTGGATGTGGATTACACAGGAGTAAAGGGACTGCCGGAACTTCCGGTATTCGGAATGAGGTTTATTATGCCGACACTTGCAGATAAATATATGTACAAGGGATTATCGGGGGAAACCTATCCGGACAGAAAGGCAGGGGCAGAAAAAGGAATTTATGAGGTATCAGATTTGAGCCTGACACCATATCTGGTTCCACAGGAATGCGGTATGAGAATGGATACAGAGTGGTTGGAGATTACAAGACATACAAGTCTGGATAATAGCAGAACGGATAGTTCACCACAGATATTACGAATAGAGAAAAACGACAAGACATTTGCTTTTTCGTGCCTGCCTTATACGGCATCAGAGGTTGAAAACGCAACACACCATGAGGAACTGCCTCCAGCAAGAAGAACAGTCCTTTGTGTCTATGGTGCAGTAAGAGGAGTCGGTGGAATTGATAGCTGGGGAAGTGATGTGGAAGATGATTATCGGATTAGTGCAGAAAAAGACATTCACTATTCCTTCATTATCCGCTAAGTTTGTTTGAGGAGTTGCTTGCGAGTGTTATTGGTATATGAGAACAGAATAGATGGAATAGTGGCAGAGTGGAAAAAAACAGTGCATTTTCCACCACATTTACATGAAGCAATAGAGGTAGTGTATGTAACAGATGGGGATATTGAGCTTGGAGTTGGACAAGAATTGTACCATATGGATGAGGGCGATTTTGCAATCGTGTTCCCGAATGTAATACATCATTATCAGGTGTTTGGGAAAAAAGAAAATAAGGTAATATACTTGTATCTTGATCCAACGCTGTTTCCATCTTATTACAAGGAGTTGCAGATATACAGCCCGAAGAATCCGGTTGTAAAAAAAGAGCAAGTGCATCCTGATGTAGTAAATGCCATAAAATATCTGGCAGGAATAACAGAGGGGAATCCCATGCTGATACAGGCTTATGTACAGATGATTCTTGCCCATGTTTTCGCAGAAATGCCAATGGTTGATAAAAGCACAGTAGGGAGTGATGACCTCATTTATAATGCGGTAGAATATGTAGCTAAAAATTTTAGAGAGAAAATCAGTCTTGAAAAAATGGCATACGATTTGTGCGTAAGCAGATATGTGTTATCAAGAATGTTTGCAAAAACCTTTCACTGTAATTTTAGTAAATATGTGAATGGAGTCCGGTTAAATTATGCAGTTACTGCGCTGGAAAACACAATGGATTCCATTACAAATATATGCCTTGATTGTGGGTTTGAAAGTCAAAGAACTTTTAACCGTGTTTTTAAGGATAGATACAAGATTACACCAAGAGAGTACAGAAAAAGGAGAGGACTTATTAATAAAAGCGTAGTAGTGAATGATAGAGGGGGGAAGAGGTAAGTGGAATGTGGCATTAAAATTTTGGAACATTAGTATTATCTGGTTATCGGATATGTGGTTAAAAGAAAACCATGTATGTTCAATATTTTAGATTGAACATACATGGGTCTTTTTGTATTGTCGAATCCTACACCAGCTTCTTTCTTGCAGCCTTTTTCTTTGGTGCCGGCTCGGCAGCGGCTGTTGCGGCAGCCTGATTCTGGCGCTTGCGGAACCGGTCGGCTACAGCTTTGATATATTTGTCTGAGGTAAAATGCTTTAAAGTATTTTCATCAATGGCAATCCGGTTATCCATGGTCTTCATGATATCCTGAATCTGGATAATGTCATAGATGTGCGGGTCACGCAAATCAAAGATTTCATTATTAGTAAACTGTAAGATAAGAGGTTTGGAATAATCCTCCGGGTTATCTTCAAGAATCATCGCCTTTTCGCCATTGGATAAATCTACACAGGCACCTCTCGGAAGAATGTGGATGCAAAGAGAAAGTGCACGGACAATCTTTGTATCATATTTTTCCGGAAACTCCTGCAGATATTTCATGGCAACGATTTCGGAAATCGGCTCATTGGTTAGGCTCATGGCGGTCATCCGGTCAAAGGCATCTGCAACCTGTAAAAGCTTTGTGCCGCTGCTGCGGAAAATCTTGGATGGGTCAGCAGCCTCTTCCGGAGCGGAGAGTGTAATAAACTGGGTAATGATTCTTAAAGCATCCGGTGATAACTTTATACTGTGAGTCTGCGGATTCAGATAATCTAAGCTCTTGATACGGCAGGCAAGGATTTTCTTTTCGTCTTCTTCTGTTAAAGGATCCGTTTTTTCAGCAAGCTCGGTCGGAACTAAAAGCCAGCCAAAATCATAGAGCAGAGCAGCCGTTACACAGGTCTGCTGAAAATCATCCGGCATATTTAACTGGTGAGTCAGCATGGCGACCAGAATAGCAACGCTGATGGAATGCTTGTATACATAATCCGCAGAGCTTCTTAAATTCTGCGCAAAGTTCAGCTTGTGGTCAAGACGGCCATACTGGGACAGAATCGAAGAGACCAGCGTTGGAAGCTTGTCCGGCTGTCTGCCTTTACGAATCATATCCATGCAGTCGCGAAGCTGGAACATGGAAATGGTCTGGAACTGTTCGAAAGCAATATCCTCGTCGGATAATGGCGGAACCGGTTCGGCAGGCTCCAGAATATAAATACCAATCAGCTCGAAATTCCGGATACTTTCGATACCCTGCCGGGTCAGTCTGGTGTCGCGGTCATAAAGCATGACGCCCAATTTATTATAGATAGGTTTAGCAAGACGCATGCCGGGTTTTAAGTCATCTGTCCGTATAAATAGCATAGCGGTTACCTCCTTACAAAATATGTTTTTCTCAGTTAAAATTCCTAGTTCAAATATAGCACAAGCAGAGAGGAAAAACAATCTTGGGATTGAAAAAGAAGTGTAGTTTTTCGTTGCATTTTCATAAGAATGCCGTCTATAATAAAGGAAGAAAACAAGAGGCGTGATAAATCCATAAAAGAGGATAAAGATATGAAGAAAAACAGTAAACGACGTATGTTTTCCGCATTGCTGATACTGTTTCTGATGATACAGATGACGGTGCAGGCAGACACCGGTACCAAGGAAAGAGTGGATCTGGCATCTAAGGACACCGGAAGCAGCGTGGAAGAGCTGGAACGTCAGAGAGAGGAACAGCAGTCGCAGCTTGATTCCTTGAAAGAATATCAGATAAATCTTTCCGATGAACTGACGGAATTAAATAATGGATTGCAGGAAATCAGCAACGAACTGGCGGATACCCAGGATGAAATTGCGGCGAAAAATGTGGAGATTGATGCAGCAGAAAGCCGGATTGCAGAGCTGACAACACGTTCTGAGAGTCAGTACGAAGCCATGAAGAAAAGAGTACAATATATGTACGAAAATGGCAATCAGTCTTACCTGGAGCTGCTGCTTGGAGCAAGCTCTTTTTCGGATTTTTTAAACCGGATGGAATATGCCAAATCCATTTATGATTATGACAGGCAGGAGCTTTCTGATTATCAGGATACACTGGCTGAATTAAAACAGCAGAAGGAAGATTTAGAGACGGCAAAAGAAGAACTGCTGGCGGCAGAACAGACGAAGCAGGAGCAGAAGAGCAAGGCAGACAGTCTGGTGGCAGCCCAGCAGGAAAAAATAAGCGCAGCAAAGTCGGATGTAGCAGATGCAGAGACGGAAATAGCAGACACAGATGCGGAAATCGCAAGACAGAAAGCCTATGAGGAAGAATTAGAGGCACAGAAGGCGAAAGAAGATGCTGCCCGTCAGGAGGAGATTAAGCGTCAGGAAGAGGAACTTATTAACAGTCAGCAGCCAGCTGCTTCAGATAATAATGCAAATCCGGATGGGACATCCACCGGGGATAATACCACAGGAAGTGATGCTTCCGGTGGCGGGACAGTGAATGCCAGTGATGTTGCCATGCTAGCAGCACTGATCCAGTGCGAAGCAGGCGGCGAAAGCTATGAAGGGAAGCTTGCCGTTGGAAGCGTGGTCATGAACCGTGTGGACAGCAGTTATTTCCCGGATACCGTGGTAGGTGTCATCTATCAGAGCGGGCAGTTCTCACCGGTAGCCAGCGGTCGTTTCGCAGTAGTGCTTTCATCCGGGGCAGATGCGTCCTGTGTGCAGGCTGCCACAGAAGTGTTAGCAGGCACAAGAACCTTAAACTGCTTATATTTCCGCAGAAACAACGGACTGATTAATGGAACAGTAATCGGAAACCATGTATTTTATTAAGGAAAGCTGAAAATCCGGCTCAATAAAGGTAAGCTGTAAAATTGAAGTTAACAAGAGAAATTAATCTCATGTTGGCTTCAATTTTTTTTATGCCAAGAGCAGCATGTAGATGATTTTCTACATGCTGCTCTTGTTGGTTTAGGAGGAAAAACTATGGCAAGAAAACTGCGCCGCTTAACTTATGAAGACCGTTTAATACTTGAAAATATGCTTAAACAGGATACACCACTTGTAAAAATAGCGGAGGAAGTTGGTGTAACCAGGCAGTGTATTTACAAAGAACTTCAAAGAAATGGAAAATTAGAAAATAGAAGAAACTACAATGCTGACGAGGCTCAGAAACGTCTGCTTGCAAAGTGCTGATGTTAAAAAATATCAATACAACTTAAAACAATTATTTATTTCTTAGTTATAAAAAGTAGGACAAATGAAAAGGAGAACTTAGATGCTGCAGATTATAAAAGAATTAGGAAATATGAAGGGACATTCGGATGTTGAAATCATCGAACTCGAAGAATTAGGGCGTGTATCATTAAGCAGCTGGAATGGAGAAGAGTATTGCCGATGCTGGAAATGCAATGAAGATGGATATGAAAAAGAAAAAGGTAGTACAAGCTTCTGTTTAAAACCTAAATATGAACCAGATAGTATTGATGAAGAAACAGGAGAAGTACTCAGCTGGAATCGAATAGGCTTCGAATTGAAAATGTAGGACAAAATAGAAGCTCCCGTACCCCAGCAGGTAGAGGGACGGGCACTGTGAAATAGAATGGAAGCTCCATTGTCAGTCGGTGCCTATGATGTCGCTGGTTCGAATCCAGCCGGGAGCATTAAGCAATTGTGCTTAGTAATAAAAAAGCCGTACCGAAATCCGGTACGCAAGGAGGGTCATATGGTAACAATAACAATCAGTAACTTAAAAGGTGGTGTTGGCAAAACTACATCAGCTGTAAACATTGCCTGGTCACTTGCTTACGAAGGAAAGCATGTATTAGTGGTGGACGCAGATCCACAATGCAATCTTACTCCTTTTTTCCAGCGGGATAATTCAAAGAGTCATACTATTGCAGATTTACTGGAAAAGCCGGAGAACTTCAGAAGTTGTATTTGTAGAAGTCGAATGAAGAACGTGGATATCATTAAAGGGTGCCCAGAAGTATTAGAAGCGGGAGAAGAAGAGGAAGCAGCATTATACAAAGCATTTCTCAATATCCAAAAAGAAAAGCGTGATGAATATGACTATATGATAATAGATACCCGCCCATCCTTTGGTGGATTGACAGAAGCTTCCATATATGCTGCAAATATACTTCTTACGCCGGTCTGTCTGGACAACTTCTGTAGAGATAATCTGACATTAGTGGACACTTACCTTGATTCCATACCGGAAAGTGTACGCCCAGTATGGAAGGTATTTACTAATAAAGTGATTCCAAATCGTAAAGTTCAGAGGGTCATTTTTGAGGACCTTTATTCAAAACATGATTATCCAATAATGGAATCATGTATCAGAAGCTCTGAAACTGTTAATACAGCTCTACAGTTATACAAACCAATACAGAAGCATAGAAGTGGATGCCCTGTTTGTGTAGATTACATAAATCTAACTGATGAAATCAAAAACATTGCGATTGAAAGGAGTGAGGCGTAATGGCAACTCTTGGAGCTATGTTCGCCAACACAGGCGTAAAAAAAGCAGAGACACCGCCACAGAGAGTAACAAAGTGGATTCATTATACAAAGCTGAAGGACAATGCAGCACAGTATTGTAATGAAAGAGATAAGGACGAGATAATTGCACTTGCCGGATTGATTGATGCAGATAATGGTGTCTTGCAGCAAATATTGGTCCGCAAAATAAAAAATGACCAATATGAAATCATTGCAGGACATAAAAGACGAAGAGCATGTAAATATCTGGTTGAAGAAGAAGGCAAGAAACAATATGCATTCGTACCATGCTATGTCGAAAATATAAGTGATGTAAAGGCAGAATTCCAATTGTATTCATCTAACAGCCACCATATAAAAACAGAGTATGAAAAAATGCATGAATTGGAACGTATGAAATATCTGATCGAGACATATCCAGAGGAGTTTCCGGACATACAAACAGGAAGAATGGTGGAAAAACTTGCTGCACAGATGAAAATGAATAAAACCACTGTTGGCGAATATCTTACCATTTCCAAAAACCTTGGAGAAAATGCAAGGACTGCATTTGAGGATGGAACAATAAAGAAAAGTGCTGCAGTTGAAATGGCGGCACTTCCGGAAAAAGAACAGGATGCATTATTAAGTGCAGGAGTAACAGCACAGAAAGATATAAAAGCATATAAGGAAGAATGCTTAGAACCATCAGAGGAAGATATACGGCTTTTTTACGAACACTATATTCAGAATCATGATAAAAACAGAGCCGAATTAAAAGAATATCTTATCCGTTCATATGGAAAAAGACATTCGTGTGGAACGGGTGGAGTAATTGATTTTGATTGCTCACCAAAAGGAATTAAATTAGGAAAAAGTAAGGAAATTAGTTGGACTAAATTTATTAATAAGATTAATGAATACTATCCAGTACATGAAAAAGAAGAAACTGTAAGGGTAAAAGAAAAGATAACAGATGCAAAGTGTATTAACGTACCGGTTTCCGGTACACGCAATGAAACAGAAAATATCATTCCAGGACAGCTTTGCGTAACGGATGTAGATATGAATGTAGAAGAAGATATACCGGTAGAAGACAAGGAGGAATACACACCGAAGTATTTTCTTAACGAGCAAATTGAAAAATTGGGGAAAATGGAAAAGGCTGCAGCACTTGCTCCAACAGTACTTCAATCAACTATAAAAACATTGGAAAGACAAAGGACGATTGTAAAAGCACTTACAGCTTTTTCGGCAAATACAGAAACTGCCAACATCAAAGAAAAAACGGTAAAACTGATGCAGCCAGAACTTCCAAGATTCCATAACACAGAAGAGCGCAGGAAATGGCTTGAAAACTACAAAGACTGGGGTGTCTGGTACACAGATAATAGAATTGGAGTAACTTATTATAAATATGAATTCCCTGACACAACAGTATTAATTGTAGAAGAGTATAAATCAGAATATTCAAAAGATGGTAATGCTTTTTTTCACTTGGTCGGTGGACCAAAGAAAAGGGAAAAGAACAGCTATGGAGTACCTAGATATCCATATCATGAACGGTATTGCAGACATTCTGACAGTACTACAGAACTGTTAGAGTTTTTAAAGGCGATACAGAAGTAATCAGGATCCTTCGCATGCATCTGGGAAGCAGTATCCCGGATGCATGGCGTATCCGCAAAGGAAAAGAATCTTTTTGTACCGGAATCCGGTACAACATATGACCCCATCCCGGCTACAGTATACTGTGGTCGGGATACAAAAGGCTCAAAAGGAGTAGCGGTTTTATGGAAATGAAAATGACAAAGATGACAGAGGACAGAGTAAAAAACATCCTTCGATTCCGGAATTCTAAATTAAAAAATATACATCAAAAAATGATTTCTCTTTATGAAGATGCAAATGATACTGATTCAGTGCTGGAGACAGTGGCACTGCCGGCTCAAAACATAAGCGGAATGCCAGGAGCAAGGGGAGAACACAAGGACCTTGGGAATGTGCTAATCAATTATCAAAACGAGCTTTACCGGAGAAATGCCGAGATTCGGGAAATGATGTGGGCACTTTCACAGGAAGAGCAATCAATAAACCGGGTGTGGGCTTGCTTCCATGTACTGGAGGAACCTTACTATGATATAATCCGGCGCTTATATGTTCTAGGAGAATTATACCAAACGGTAGAGCATGAAAGCGGATTGACACACAGTTATTTTGATAAAAAAAGGATGGAAGGCTTGCAGCTTATTATTGAATATTATGAAAGCGGCGAAAGCATATCAAACCTCATGTACAAATATCGAAATAAAAAAAAGAGTAGCAAAAAGGAAAAGAAAAAGATGCAGAATAGCTTTCAGCAATTAAGTCTGGAAGATTTATTAATGAAGGGAGATAACAAATAGGATGAATGAAATGGTAAAAAAAATGCTTAAGGATTCTGAAAAAGAGTATGAAAGAATTGTTAATGCTTCCTATGCCCTAAAAAAAGGCGAAATATCAGGTGATGATTTTAACCGGATAAATGATGGGGCGTTAAGCAATGTTGATAATATTATAAGCAAATATAAGCACAAAGAAACCATGAAAAATAAAATACATCAGAAGAAACCGAGAAGTCCAAAATTATAAAAGGAGGTGTTCTAACAATGCTGGATATTGTAAGGATATTAACACCAGTAGCTATTTTTTTTGCAGGCACTTTATATCTTGCTCTTATGAGAGATATTATGGACGAACCGAGTGAAACAAATATGACTGCAGAAGAACTTATACGAAGAGAGTACGGAGAATGTGCTTTTTTCGATGATAAAACATTTATATCTGATGGAAAGCTGTATAGATATAAGTACGATAAAGATGGTCAGCTTCATGTTTTTTATGAAGAGGATGTTAAAGAAAAACAAATAGAGAGGAGAAATGATAATGAAATGGATATCAGTAAATGAAAAGTTGCCGCCAGAACCAGTTAATCAGGTAGATACGCTGGACAAGATTATGGAAGCTATTGAGGCAGAAGAACTTGTTGAATATCTGGTAGTAATTGATGGAGCTAAGAAGGCAACCACCTTATATTATACCGGAGATGGAGAATTTTTCGATGCGGTAACACAAGACCTTTATCCAGTAATTGCATGGGAAGAGTTGCCAGGTGTTCCTGATAATTATGGAGAAAAATCTTTAGTAAACCAAGAAACAGAGATAATTGAAAATAAATCTGAAGAGACTTGGAAGGAAGAATATTTTAATTATAAAGAATATGAAAAGAAGCAGTTATTCGATATATTTCTAGTGATTGTTTTTTCAATAATCGGATGGAAAATTAAATATTATGTTGTAAATCTAATTTGTAACTTCTTCACGGTGATAGTTTTGATTGACTTTCTGACCAATGAAAAAATTTACACCAAAAAGGAGAAACGAAAATGAAGATAATAAAAGTATCTACAGACTTGAAAATAGAGGAATGTGATTTTCTGAAAATGAATTATCAGGAGCAATTAAAGATAGTAAATAAACTTATTGGTAATGATTGCAGCGACTATGAAATTGTTTATCCGGTAAGGCTTTATACCGAACTTGGAATGAGTAATAACCCGGATATAGAACCGAATAAAAGTGTATGCATGTTGGTGGATGAAGAAGGATTATCCAAGGGCATTGATATAAATATAGTAGGAAGCTATCTTTATCGAACCGATTTGCATGGAAATCCAATAGCAGGGAACGTTGTATTTGCTGGATTGACCAGACGAGACGGAGTTCTTCAAATATCTGCTCTTCAGGATGACACTGAAAAGGAGCTTATGTTGAAGCTGACAAAGCTAAGAAGTAGGTATTGAGTAAAGGAAGTATTAATAATGGATGAAAGCTATGTAATAAAAGGAATTGCAGTTGGTATTTTTTCCTATTTTATGGCAATGAAATTTGGAATATGGGTTGGTGTGGCTGCGTTTTTGATATGTTTTCTAACTTTAAAAGATAAATAATTAAATTCGTTTGGAAAAATAACTAATGATTTTGGATAGGAAAAATATGGAGATAAAAAATAGGGCTAATCTTTCAACATTATCTGCAGATGTGAAAGTAGTAACTATTGCTGTAACATAAAAAATTAAAAGAATATATGCAATACTAACAAGGAAAATTAAAACAAGAATGTGTCCAATAAAATCTGATATAAGAAAGAACATATTTTGGTATTGATGCCGTGCACAACGATACATAAGACTTCTTTTCTTTAAACCAAGTTTTTTACAGGATTTATCATATTCAGAATCAACATAGCTGCATAGTGCGTTGAAATTTTTTTGAGAAGAAGATTGACAACAATTGTAATAAAGTTCAAGCAATTTTCCATCAGCTAAATTTTTATTAGAAGTGATAATAGAGAGGGCATTACCTAAAGTACCGTAATTCACTTTTTGATAAAGAATAGGTTCAAGCAGATTAAAAAGAGGAAAAAATAATTTATCATGTCTTTCTTTAATGAAAGTAATAGATGTTTCATTTTTAAAAATGTATAGAGAAACAATAATTGTTATTACTATTCCAATAAAATTTAAAGGGTCGATATTATCTTGGGAAATAGGTGCTTTAAATAGAGCTTTAGTAAAATTAATAATTACGTTCATAATGTTATCTCCTTGGATACTTTATGACCTAATTATAAATTTTATAAATAAATAAATCAAGCAATGAATAAGGAGGATGCAAGTATGTTAAACAAGGTAATTGCAATGGGGTACATAGTAGAAAACCCAGAGTACAAAACAAGTCATAAGGATCCAGAGAAAGAAATATCCTATGCAAAATACCGGATTGGTGTTGAACGTGAATATGGAGAAAAAGGAAATCGTCCGGTAGACTTCCTTGCCTGCAAGGTATTTGGTGCTGCAGCACGTTTTGCACATGAGAATTTTGCAAAAGGCGATTTGGTAGTTGTTGAAGGGCGAATGGTATCAGAAAAGTATGGAAATGAAAATGAGAAGAAATATTTCGTCGGCATCCAGGTAGAAAAAAATTATATTGCACGAAAGAAGCAGAGCCAGGATGGAAAAGCAAGACAGCTTGACGTATCGGAAGACCATGCCGGAGCATTCATGCCTGACCCATCAACTTTAGAGCCAGAAGAGCCGGAATTACCGGATGACCTGCCACCATTGCCTTAAAAGGAGGTACTTATATATGAGTGATTGTATTTCAAAAGATGAAATTTTATCACCAGATGATTATGGATTTTTATATGGACAATTAGAATGTAACAAGATTCCAGCTGATATTTATGACAAGATAATGGAAGGTGACGAATTTACGGAAGAAGAGGAAAGACGGATAAAGGACATTATTGAAAAAGAAAAGGCGAAAATTCAAGAGGAGAGGAAGAAAGGTATTAAGGAATGCTGGTGTGATAGTTGCGAGTATTGTGAGGGATATCTGCATAAAACAAGAAAGTCCTTTATATGTAATCATCCGGACCACGAATATATTAGAAAATATTTTAAAGAACATAATATACGAAAGATGGAAGGTTTTATTGGATTTGGAGAAAAATTCTCTGATATTCCAAAAAATAAAACAACCCCAAGATGGTGTCCGGAAAATTGTGCTGAAAGGTTATTGAGAAAGAAGCAGCGTATTGACTTAAAAAAAGAGGGTTAAGATTATGGCAATTAAATCGATTTTACTTACTGACACTGAAATGGATTGTGGAATTCTGGATGGACGGAAAAGTTGCATAAGACGGTTTGTAAAGTTTCTTCCGGGAGAAAATCCACAATCAAATCAAAAACTATAGAAAGATATATTGGCGCTTAATATGAAGGAGGACATATAACATTGAAAGAAAAAACGAAAGAAAAATGGAAAGGATTACTACTTGTATGCAAACAACTTATTAAGTAGAAAATTTATTGTTTTAACAGAATTTTTAGAAGGAGAAAATGATAAATTATGACAAAACTAATTGCAGCATATCCTTGCTTGGGGAAAACGACACTTTCTAAATGGAATAGAACATCTATTTTTGATAGGGAATTTAATGAAAGCAGAAGCATAATTGGAATGTCAACAGAACAAATTCAATTATTTTTTAAGGCATGTGCAGACATAATTTGTTTACAATTGCAGACCAATACCTATGAGATATTGTTTATTACAGAAGATGAAAGATTGCTGATGGAATTGAATAAAAGAGGAATAAAACCAATTTTAATATTTCCAGATGCTTTCGATAGCTTATATATGATGAGATATAAAGAAAATGTAATCAAACGTTCTGGATTGGATTGGTGGAATAGGGTATTAGCATCAGAAATACCAATGCTTCCGGACAGAATTTTGGAAAGTCAGGCATTAGGATATGATGTAAGACTTACTAATACCACGAATCCATATATTGAAAATGTCATAGAAATGCCCGCAATTTGGGAAAGTACAAGAAACATGGCAAAAGAAAAAGGATTATTACCTGGTTATCACTGGGAATGCAAATATTGTGATGGAAGACATGCAAAGCAGAGCTAGTTAAATTGTTTGCAACAAGAAGAAAAACAGGTATTAAGGAGTAACTTTGTAAGACCGAAAGCCGGTGTTTTAAAGTTTCCTTTATGTTTTTGTAATCTATTAAATAATAATTATATGTGTTTAAAGGATTGGCGTTTTTAAATTTGATTAAGCTTAGAAAAAGATGAGTTTTCAGAGTACAAGTCGTGTGATATGCATATCGACCAACAATAATCCAATAACACACGAGGAGAAAAATAGATGAAGAGAGTGGAAGCTGCTGGTATATTTTATATATATTAATGGAACTGATATCATTAAGTACAGAACAGAAGATAGAAATTAGTATTTTAGCAAGTATCAGATACTTAAAAAAGTTTCTTATAAAGTACATTAAAAAAGTTTTGTTATTTTCCGATAGCTGATTTTGCGGCTCCTGTTCATAGAAATTTAAAAGAATGGAAAGAGCAACCCAAAAAACAATCGGGAAAAGTAAGTTTGTATTGAATGGTGAATTAAAAATTGCTTGCATAAGAATATTCCTTTCTGTGTGACTTAGATATGGTTAATATAGCATATTTGATAAGAAAAATATAGCGAGGTGTAAATGAAAATGGAAGAAATGATGTTGCTAAGTAGAAATCAGATGTTTTCTATTTTACGAATAGGCAGAATACTGAGCAGTTCGGATTCATACAGATATCTAATGGATGAACTGATACAGGTAGTTAGGGAAAAGGATGGCAATAAAAACTGTATGAAAGCAATAATAGATGAAGGGGCGGAAATGTATTGCCATGAACCAGGAGTGGAAGGATTTAAATATGAAGCACATATGAGAATGTCAGAGATGTTAAAAAGTTTCAATAAAAAATACTACCAGACAGAAGTACTTTTTTCATTTGTTAAAATGGATGAGGCATTTTTTATTCAGGAATTTAGAATCAATCGATGGATTCGCTCATTAAAAAGAGAGATGGAAGCAGATATAGAAGAGCCAATGGATACACTGATACAGTTAAAAAAAGTTTTGAGAATAAAACTGCTAAAGGAGAAAGACACTAGCAGAGAAAAATCAAAGAGAAATCATTGGTATCATGCACTTTATGATATGGTGAGTTGCATTTGCACAGATGAATTTATTGTACCGGAATCCGGTACGGAAAGGAGAAAATAAGATGAATATACCAATCAATCAGGATATAGAAACGGCATATCGTAATGAGTTTGTAAAAGGTTTTTCACTGTATGAATTTGGATTTGCTTTTGGGGGGATTGTTGCAATTGCATTTGTAACATTTATAGCATGGTGGAAGTTTGGAATCTCACCGGCTGTTGGTGTCTATATGGGATTCCCGTTTGCAATTCCTTTCTTTTTCTGTGGATTTTATAAACCATATGGGATGTTATTGCCGGAATATCTGAAGCAGCGTAGGTATGAAAATAAAACTTGTACCTTGACTTATGAAACAGATGATTTATCAGATGATGGCAACATTTTTTCTATGAAAAGCAATGGCAGTCTGACAAGCTGCATGGTTCCGGTAAAGAAGAAAAAGAATAGAGGTGACACAAAAAAATGATGAGAAAATATTATGAAGAGAAAGAAAAGGGCGGAGCAATGAAATATATTGTTCCGTTTTTGTGTGTAATAGTATTGATAGCTGTATTTGCCGGTATATTTTACCTCAGGGGCAAACAGGATAAGAAGAAAGCAGAAGATACTAAGACCGTCGTGGAGACAGAAAGTGAAACAGAAAATCTTACCGGTAAGCTGCAGGATGCACTGACGACCGAGCAGGAAGCATTGGTTTCTATAGATAATCTGAATGAATATGTTTCTGTTCTTGAGTCCGAAAAGCAGCAACAGTTTTTGGAAAGTCTTACCAATTTTGTGAAAGAGGAAGGAATAGCTGCAGAGAGTGGAACCATCTTTTATACAATGGTTCCGGAGAATGACCAGGAGAGTGTATCTTATTTTGTCAGTCTTGGTGGCGAACCGGAAGTGATATGTCAGCTTTCCTATCATACAAGAGAAAAGATAGTGACAGCTTCAAAATCTACTTACACAAGAGAAGAAATTGAAAACGAAGCGTGGCAGAATAACGGACCGGATGAAAGGGATGTTCCTGCAGATGTGGATGCAGCTTTTGAACAGGAACAGGTTGTACCGGATTCCGGTACAGGTGAGGATGGAACAGCAGAGCAGAACATACCTGACCAGACAGTAACACCAGAGGATGGAGTGCAGGAAGGAGTAACACCATGACATTAAATGAAAAAGTGCATTATGAATATGAAAGATTTTATCTCGATATGATGCGCACGTCTAAAGAAAATATTTTTGCTCATAGTGATGAAATCGAAGCAAAAAAAATGTTGAAGAAAGCAATCCTTAATAAGATAAAAAACATGAACGAGGATGAAGTGGAAAGCCTTCTTGTGGAAGACAATCTTTTGGAATCAGCATATCATTTTCTGAAAGAAGCAAGATGGGATAATGAAGCTGAATCATTTCATCAGATTGTGAGTCAGTGGCTGGCTGCACTGCTCAAAACGGACGAGGTATAATATCTTATTTTTTTATATACTGGGGTCTCAGGGGGCAGCCCCTGACAAGATGCACGCCTACTTTCTAAGAAAGTAGGACAAAGTGCGTATCTTGCAAATATATAGCGTTCAAAAAATACCGATTTGACCATAAAAAGAGGTGATTTGAAACAAATGAAACACCTGAATATATGGAAAATGCGGAACATATGAGGCAGATTTGAAACAAAAAAACGTATTTTTGAAACAAAAACACAACTGAAACAGCAACATTTTGAACCAGACAATACAGGTGGAAATAAATTTGAGACAAAAATATGACAATTGGAACAAAAGATACTTTACTACAATGTAACAACTGAAATATTTTGATAACAGCACGCCGGAGAGCGGAAAACTGAAAAGCACTTAAAGCGGTTCAATGGAAGAATCAGATATGGACAACGTACCGGAATCCGGTACGCAAGGAGGGAGAGGATTTATGACCGAACGTAAATACTTAAGCGGCAGAGGTGGGAAAAAACTTCTGGATATGGAAAAAATCTATAAACAGATTGACAGCGGAAGAAGTATTGATGATGTTGCAAAAGAATGGGGTGTCAGCCGTGCAACACTGTACCGGCGTCATAGGGAATATCAGACAGAAGTTGCAGCACTGAAACACAAAAGTGACATTGACCTTGACCTTCCACCATTGCCACAGTAGGAGGAAAGAACGTACCGGATTCCGGTACATTTTTTATACATTAAAGCAAGAAGGAGGCAAGAATTTCTATGGAAGAAAAGATTCAGAAATGGGAGGAAGAGATTGAAAAAATAACCCAGCGTCAGAAAGAAATGAATGCTAAGTACACGGAACAAATCCGGGAGCTGCGGAAAAAGATTGAAAGTGCAAAGCAGCAGTTATTGGTTCAGAATAATGAAATGATAGCAGATGCAGTTCGGACAATCTATGGAGAAGTGACAGAGGAAAACATCGAGAGTTTCAAAGCAACTATGCAGTCATTGCTGGAGCAGAAAACTGGAAGTACACCAGCGGAAGAAGTGAAGCCGGAGCAGCAGACAGCAGGTAATTATTTCCAGAGGTAACCGCCTATGAAACAGAACCAGAAACAAATGAAAAGGGACAGGGATTTTAATCTCCGGTTGTCAGAACCTGAATACATTTATTTAAAAAAATGTGCAGAGGGAGCAGAGTTTCGGTTTAAAAATGGGCGGGTAAATTTTTCCGGTTATGTACGTTCCATGCTTTTAGAAAAATCCGGATACAAAAATACAACGTATCTGCGGCAGCTTCGTGATGTCGCATACGAACTCCGCAAAATTGGAACCAATGTCAATCAGATTGCAAAGAAAATCAATCAGGGTTATATTGGTTCCTCAGAGGATCTGGCAGAGTTAAAAGCATACCTTGAAAGAATCGAAAAAACATTTGATGAATTGAAAAACAATGTACCGGAATCCGGTACAAAAAAAGGTGTGGAAGGTGAGAACTAATGGCAACCACGATATTAATGCATATGAAAGAAAGCCCCGGCATTCCACATATACATCTTAAAAATGCAATCGATTATATTCTGGATGTGAAGCATGGTGGTGCCAAGACTGATTATGGAACATTTGTCGGTGGAAACAGTGGAACAGACCACCGGGAAATCCTAAATAATTTTTTGGATACAAAAGATTTGTTTGGTAAAAGGGATGGAAGACAGGGGTATCACTTTGTTGTATCCTTTGCGCCGGGAGAGACAGACAAGGACACTGCTTTTTCTGTTGTAAAAGCTTTTTGTGAGGAATATTTAGGCGATGCATATGATTATGTTTTTGCACTGCATACAGACAAAGGACATCTGCATGGGCATATTATATTTAATTCTGTAAACCGGCTGGATGGATACAAGTATCATTATAAAAAAGGTGACTGGGAAAGATATATTCAGCCGGTGACTGACCGGGTATGTATGGAGTATGGACTTAAGCCTTTGACTTTTGAAGAGAAGAGAGTCGGATTAAGTTATGCAGAATGGCAGCAAAAAAATAAAGGCGTGGTGAATAAGCAGGACATATTAAAAGCTGATATTGACTATGCTATTCAACAATCGGAAACAATGGAGCAATACATATCAACAATGAAACAGATGGGGTATGAAATGAAGCAGCATTATTCCTACAAGGAGAAGCGGAGCTTTATCACTTATTCCATGAATGAAGGAGATGGAAAAGTTTTTCGGAGACGAGACCGGAGACTTGGCAGCGGATACCGATTTGATGAAATAGTACAGCGGGTTAAAACGAAGGATGGTATTCGAACATACGAGGACATATTGGAGCAGTTAAACCGGAAAGCAGAGCCTTATCTTCGTTCTACGATGTTAAAAGGAAGCAGAACCTTTTACCGCTTATATCAGGCTGTAAATTATTACCGCCTGCCTAACCCGTTTGTGGTTCCATCTGCACAGGTGCGAAAGGACATGGTGCGCCTGGATAAATTATTAGAAGACTGCCGGTATTTAAAAGAACATCAGCTTCCTGATGCGGCAGCATTGAAACAAAAGCGGCAGTTTCTGCAGGAGAAGATGGAAGAATTAAAGTCAGAGCGGAAAACGTATTATCGAATCAAAGATATGATGCGACCAGAGGATGGAGAGTTGCTGGAAGAATATCGTGCACTTGCCAGGCAGTTAATGTCAGTAGAACAGACACATAGTGATAGATTTGAAGAAATAGAAGACCGAATGGAAGAAATAAAAAGTATACTTCCACATGATTATCTGGAAGCAGAAGACAGAGTGGCTGCAATTAATCAGGAACTTAAAAGGATAAAGAAAGAGAATGGAGTGATAGACCATTTACTTGGAACCGAAACTGCAGAGCTTCGACCAGATATTATTCTGAAAAAATAGTAAGTACCGGAATCCGGTACAAAAAAAGGTGGTGGTGATAAGATATGTGTGTGAGTGTCTCAACTTTAAAAGAAGACCTTGTGAAATATAATTATCTTTATGACAGTGCAGACAGTGTTATAGAGTATCTGAATGGTCACATAAGGGAAGGAAATATCAGCAGTGGACAGGCAGAATATATTTATGAGTGGTCATCCTATATACTTGGCTTTCACCGGGAACCAATAACATTTTCTGCAGAAGGGAAAATGATAAAGATACAGATGGATGAGAAAGAAATCTCTCTTAAGGAAAATAAAAACAGTCTGTTGAGAAACAAGAAATTGAAAGCACCAAAATTGTAATGAACAAAAAATAGCTTCGTACCGGATTCCGGTACGTTTTTTATTTGGAAAGGAGAATCTATGAACCATTTAATTGAAGTAGAAGTAAAAAATGAAGGAAAAGAGAATGCGAGATTAAAAGCATACTTTGAGGCAGTAAAAGAAACTGCTAGAAAAAATAAGAAGGAGGAAAAATAAATGTATTCATTTGAAGAATTTATTGAAGAGATAAGAAATAATATTCTGGATTATCTTCCAGAAGAATATGAAGATGCAGATGTAGATATCCGGGAAGTTTATAAAAATAACAATGTAGCTCTTACAGGTCTGATGGTTCATCCTGAGAATGGAAATAATATTTCGCCAACGATTTACCTGAACGATTATTATAAAAAATATCAGAACGGAACTAATATGAATGGTGTACTGGAAGATATGGCAGATATAATTGTCTCCAATACGCCAAATGTTAATATTGATACGGAATTATTTACCAACTGGGAAAATATAAAAGAAAGAATATATCCACGGTTAAGTGCTATAAAAGGCAATGAAGAGTATTTGAAAAATAAAGTTTATACTCCGGTAGATGATCTGGCAGTAACTTATTATATTCTGGTGGATGAAAGTCCGGTAAATACTGCATCTGTTACGGTGACAAATAATTTATTTGAAAATTACAACATATCAAAAGAGGAGATGCATGAAAAAGCTTTTGATAATATGCACATAAGCTATCCGGCAAAAGTAGAAAGTATTGTGGAACAGCTGGCGAACGTATTACCGCCGGAAGAAATAGAAACAATGAGAGACGGAATTCCACTTTATGTTGTCAGCAATGAAAAAGGCATGAATGGAGCAGTTGAAATATTAGATCCACATACTATGGATTTGATAAAAGAAACTCTTGGAAATCAGGAATATCTTGCAATTCCATCCTCTGTCCACGAATTCCTTATCATGCCAATGGATGAGTCAGGTTCTTTTAGAGAAATGGCAGCAATGATACAGGAAGTTAATCAGACGGCAGTATCTAAAGAAGAGATACTTTCTGATCACCCATATAAAATCGATCCAGAGAGACATTTATTTATCAGCGCAGATAGGGATATAACGGTTGAGAAGCAAATGGAAAATAAAAATATTGAACAGAAACAGATGGATATAATGATGCAGCCAAATGTTCACAAGAGAAAAATAGAACAGAGAGGACCAAGATTGTAGGAACTGCAAGTCAGTTCTTTTATGGCGTACCGGATTTCGGTACGCCTTTTTGCGTGAGGTGACAGAATGGTTTATGAAATTATGAAGTGTGGGAAAAGAATCCGGATTTCAAAAAACAGATATATTTACCTGAGACGGAAAAAGAAAGACATTGAACATCTGGAATTTATTGGTGGAATCCGTCTGAACATTTAATGTGTATGAGGATGTCAAAGAGAAGCTGATGGATAAAGGAGTACCTGGAAATGAAATAGCATTTATACATGATGCGAATACGGAACTTAGAAAGGCGGAACTGTTTGCAAAGGTAAGAAGTGGACAGGTTCGCTTTTTGCTTGGCTCAACGGCAAAAATGGGAGCCGGTACTAATGTACAGGACCGGCTTATTGCATTGCACCATTTGGATGTACCTTGGAGACCATCTGATATTGAGCAACAAGAGGGACGTATCTTAAGACAGGGAAACCAGAATGCAAAGGTTAAAATATTCCGCTATGTTACAGAGGGAACGTTTGACAGCTATTCCTGGCAGCTTATAGAAAATAAGCAGAAATTTATTGGACAAATTATGACCAGCAAATCCCCGGTAAGAAGTTGTGAAGACGTGGATGAAGCAGCTCTTTCTTATGCAGAGGTAAAAGCACTTGCTACAGGAAATCCTTATATTAAGGAAAAGATGGACTTGGATATCCAGGTTTCACGTTTAAAATTGATGAAGGCTAACCACACTAGTCAGAAGTACCGCCTGGAAGATAATATTACACAGCATTACCCACAGCAGATTGCTCATTTGAAAGAAAGTATAGAAGGCTTTTCGAAAGACATACAAAGGTATAAAAGAAATAAGCCATTGGAAAAAGAGGATTTTTCGATAACTGTTTGCGGTAAGGAATATAGTGATAAAAAAGAAGCAGGAATAGCTCTCATTGCTATATGCAAAGAATCAAAGGATATTGATACCAGTGTGGATGTTGGGGAATATCTTGGATTCTCGCTTAAAGTTAAATTTGATGCTTTCTATAGGAAATTTGTACTGAATGTAAAAGGCGATATGAGTCATCCTATCGAAATAGGCGTGGATCCATTTGGTAATCTTACCCGTATAAATAACGCCTTAGAAGCAATGCCGGCGGAATTGGAAGAAGCACAGACAAAACTTTCTAACGTGGAACATCAGCTTGAAACGGCAAAGATAGAGGTAAACAAACCGTTTCTACAGGAAGCAGAACTTTCAGAAAAATTAGAAAGACTTGTGGAGCTAGACGCACTTCTTAATATGGGAGAAAAGGAGGATAGCATAATAGAAAACACAACGGAAGATATAATAGAGCCAGTAATAACACCGGCGAATAAATTTACAAAACGTGTAAAACCAAGAGGACCAAAGTTATAATAAAATAGGAAGAAATAATAAAAGGTGCATTAGTGTAATAGCTGATGCATCTTTTTTTTGTGTCTTGGCAGCACACTGTTGATGTAGTAATATATGGCTATAAAATAAAAAGAAAGGGGAAGTAGGATGTCACTTATAAGACCGGATGGAGTAATCGTACAATTTGATGCAGAGGATTTGATAGTAAAGCTTAAAGAAGATATAAAGCAATACGGCTTCGGAAAAAGAGTCAGGGCATGGTGCCTAAATACGGAAGGTGTTGTTATATACATTAATTACAATTATTTGGACGAAGAGCCGGTATTGAGAGACATAGAGAAAGAACATGGCGTATATTTTAAGATAATGGCAATGGGTGAACTGCTTCCGCTATTAGAAAAAGAAAATTCAATCTTATATTAGAATACTTTACAGTAGTCTATTAATTTGCATTTGTTAAAAGGAATTTGACAAAAGCAGATTGGTAGACTACTATTTAATTGAAAAAGATATTCTATTTATACAAAAGAGGGAGGCGTGATTATGAAAGGTTTTAGACAGCTGAAATGGCGGGACAGGGTTCAATTGGAAGAACTTCTAAAGTTTCATACAAATAAATCAGAAATAGCCAGAATCATGCATGTAAGCAGGGTCACGATTTATAATGAATTGAAGAGAGGAACATATGACCATCTTACTACGGAGCTTACCCATGTGAAAAGATATAGTGCAGATATGGCTCAAAGAAAATTTGAAGAGAACCTGAAAGTACGAGGAACGCAGCTTAAGATAGGAAATGATATTGAGCTTGCAAATTATATTGAACAAAAAATAGTAGAAGAACACTATAGTCCTGGTGCGCTTATTGGTGAGATGAGGCGGACTGGCATGGATAAAAAATTTAAAGTCAGTATTTGTGAAAAAACAGTTTATAACTATATTGATAAAGGTATCTTTTTAAGTCTGACAAATAAAGACCTTCCAATAAAAGGAAAGAAGAAACGCATATATAAGAAAGTTCATATTCAGAAACGACTGGAAAGAGGAACAAGTATTGAGGAACGACCGAAAAGAATTAATTTCCGGAAAGAGTTTGGACATTGGGAAATGGATAGTGTAGTTGGTCGAAGAGGCAATTCGAAAAAGACATTGCTTACATTAACAGAAAGAAAGACCAGACGGGAATATGTATTTCTGCAAAGGGATAAGTCTGCTAGAGCAGTGGTTGATTCACTGGATATGCTAGAAAGAAGATGGGGAAAAGACCTTTTTAGAAAAGTGTTTAAAACAATTACGGTAGATAATGGTACAGAGTTTTCAGATTGTAGCGGCATTGAGCGGTCGGTATATGGAGGTAATAGAACGAAAGTATATTATTGTCATCCATATTGCAGTTGGGAACGTGGAACAAATGAGAATACAAACAGGATGGTTCGAAGACAGGCACCAAAAGGAACGTCCTTTGAAAATATGACGGAGGAAGAAGTTCAGTGTATTGAAGATTGGGTGAACCAATACCCACGAAAGACCTTTGAATATGCTACCTCCTGTGAGCTATTTACTGAAGAAATGCGTCTATTGATATAAGCAAAGTGTAATTGAATATTTTTTGAAGACTGGCGGGTAGGCAGTCTTTTTTTCGTGGGTGAAATGGAATATTCAGATGTCATACAATGCAGAGTTATTTGTGTTTTTATACAGAAAAACTGGGATAAATGGAAAAGTATATTAAAAATCAATGATGTAACTACATTTTTATTGTGTATTTTGCACAAATTCAAAAAATATAAAGAAAAAGGTTGCATTTTATAATCCGGCTCAATAAAGCAAGTTTCACTTGCAAAAATCCCCTTTCTATGATAACATCAGATTGTCGGGAAAGAGCCGGAAAGGCTTTCTTTTATTTTTTTTACAAAAGATTGTTAAAAAAATAACAATAGTAAAAGGCAAATTTAATTCAGAAGGAGACGAGAAAATGGCACAGAAAGTAGTTTTAGCAGGCGCATGTCGTACCGCAATCGGTAAAATGGGAGGAGCTTTAAGCAATACTCCAGCCGCAGATTTAGGCGCAATCGTAATCAAAGAAGCATTAAACAGAGCTGGTGTTAAACCAGAACAGGTTGATGAAGTAATGATGGGATGTGTAATCCAGGCAGCACAGGGACAGAACGTTGCACGTCAGGCTTCTATCAAAGCAGGTTTACCAATCGAGGTTCCTGCATTTACATTAAACGTAGTTTGTGGTTCTGGTTTGAAATGTGTAAACGAAGCTGCAAACATGATTATGGCTGGTCAGGCAGACATCGTTGTTGCAGGTGGTATGGAGAACATGTCTATGGCACCTTACGCTATGACAAAAGCTCGTTTTGGATATCGTATGAACAATGCAACAATTATCGATACCATGGTAAATGATGCATTAACAGACGCATTTAATCATTATCATATGATGATTACAGCAGAGAACGTATGTGACAAATACGGAATTACCCGTGAAGAGTTAGACGAGTTCTCAGCAAACAGCCAGCAGAAATGTGAAAAAGCAATTGCTGAAGGCAGATTCAAAGACGAAATCGTTCCTGTACCTGTTAAGGTTAAGAAAGAAACTGTTATGTTTGACAAAGATGAGGGACCACGTCCAGGCACAACTGCTGAGTCATTAAGCAAATTAAGATGCTGCTCTGGTAAAGAGGGTGGACTTGTTACAGCAGGTAATGCTTCCGGTATCAACGATGGTGCAGCAGCAATCGTTGTTATGAGCGAAGAAAAAGCAAAAGAGCTTGGTGTTAAACCAATGGCTACATGGGTTGCAGGAGCACTTGGCGGAGTTGAGCCGGAAATCATGGGTGTTGGACCTGTTGCTTCTACAAAGAAAGTTCTTGCAAGAACCGGAATGTCTATCGATGATTTCGACTTAATCGAGGCAAACGAAGCATTCGCTGCTCAGTCAATCGCAGTTGCAAGAGATCTTGGATTTGATATGTCTAAGGTAAACGTAAACGGTGGTGCAATCGCACTTGGACATCCTGTTGGAGCATCTGGATGCCGTATCTTAGTTACATTGCTTCATGAGATGCAGAAGAGAGACGCTAAGAAAGGTCTTGCTACTCTGTGTATCGGTGGTGGAATGGGCTGCTCAACAATCGTTGAGAGAGACTAATTCACTCTTTCTGAATAAGTAAATATACCCGGGAAGTGAAAAACGCTTCTCGGGTCTTGCGTTGCAAGTTATAACCCAGAAGGCTTTCGTTTTCGGGTAAATATAATACATAATTTTTAAGGAGGACTAACATGAAAGTTGGCGTTATTGGTGCAGGTACCATGGGACAGGGCATTGCAAAAGCATTTGCTCAGGTAGAAGGATATGAAGTAGCTCTTTGCGACATCAAGCAGGAATGGGCTGATGGCGGAAAAGAGAAAATTGCAAAAGGATATGCAAGACTGGTAGAAAAAGGAAAAATGACACAGGAAACTGTTGACGGAATCCTTGCTAAAATTACACCAGGTTTAAAAGAGAATCTTTGCGCAGACTGCGATTTAATCGTAGAAGCAGCATTCGAAGATATGGGCGTTAAGAAGACAACATTCCAGGAGCTTGATAAGATTGCTAAACCAGAATGTATCTTTGCTTCTAATACATCCAGTCTTTCTATTACAGAAATCGGAAATGGTCTTACCCGTCCAATGGTAGGTATGCATTTCTTCAACCCGGCAGACAGAATGAAATTAATCGAAGTTATCGCTGGTGTAAATACTCCTGCTGAAACAGTAGAAGCTATTAAGAAAATCTCTGTAGAAATCGGAAAAACTCCGGTACAGGTAAATGAAGCTGCAGGTTTCGTAGTAAACCGTATCTTAATCCCAATGATTAACGAAGCTGCATTTATCAAAATGGAAGGTGTATCTGATATCGCAGGTATCGACGCAGCTATGAAGCTTGGCGCAAATCATCCAATGGGACCTCTTGAGTTAGGTGACTTCATTGGTCTTGACATCTGCCTTGCAATCATGGATGTACTTTACAACGAGACAGGCGACAGCAAATATCGTGCATGTCCATTAATCCGTAAAATGGTTCGTGGTGGTAACCTCGGCGCTAAGAGCGGAAAAGGATTCTATGTATACAACACTGACCGTACAAAGACCCCGGTTGACGCTCAGTAAAATAAAATTTATGGAGGATTTCAGAACATGGATTTCAGTTTAGATAAGAAACATGAAATGGCGAGAACTCTGTTCAGAGATTTCGCAGAAAACGAAGTAAAACCTCTGGCTCAGGAAGTTGATGAGACAGAAGTATTCCCACAGGGAACAGTTGATAAAATGGCAAAATTTGGTTTCATGGGAATTCCGGTACCAAAGGAGTACGGCGGACAGGGATGTGACCCATTAACCTATGTTATGTGTGTAGAAGAGTTATCTAAAGTTTGTGGTACAACAGGTGTTATCGTATCTGCACATACTTCTCTTTGCATCGACCCAATTATGACTTACGGTACAGAAGAGCAGAAACAGAAATATGTAAAACCACTTGCAACAGGTGAGAAGCTTGGTGCATTCGCATTAACAGAGCCTGGTGCTGGTACAGATGCCCAGGGAGCACAGACCAAGGCTGTATTAGATGGTGATGAGTGGGTATTAAACGGATCTAAATGCTTTATTACAAACGGTAAAGTTGCAGACGTTTATATCGTAATCGCAATCACAAGTGTTACCGAAGATAAGAGAGGAAGAAAGAAGAAGAACTTCTCTGCATTCATCGTAGATAAGGGAGCTCCTGGATTCTCCTTCGGAACAAAAGAAAAGAAAATGGGTATCCGTGGATCATCTACATACGAGTTAATCTTCGAAGACTGCAGAATTCCAAAGGAAAATCTGTTAGGACCGGAAGGAAAAGGATTCCCAATCGCTATGCATACTCTGGATGGCGGACGTATCGGTATTGCAGCTCAGGCACTTGGTATTGCAGAAGGTGCATTAGACAGAGCAGTTGCATACACCAAAGAAAGAAAACAGTTTGGTCGTTCTATCGCTCAGCAGCAGAATACCCAGTTCAAGCTTGCTGATATGGCAACCAGAATTGAAGCAGCTCAGATGCTGGTTTACAAAGCTGCTATGGCTAAAGCAACACAGAAGGTATATTCTGTAGAAGCAGCAAAAGCAAAATTATTCGCAGCAGAAACCGCAATGGCAGTTACTACAGAAGTAGTTCAGTTATTCGGTGGATACGGATACATCAGAGAATACGATGTAGAGCGTATGATGCGTGATGCTAAGATTACAGAGATCTACGAAGGAACAAGCGAAGTTCAGAGAATGGTTATTTCTGGCGCATTGTTAAAATAGTTTCTGACAGATCGGCGCAAAAGGATTTTAAACGAAAAATCATGGCGCACACAAATTAAAAATATAAGGAGTGAATATACCGTGAAAATAGTTGTATGTGTAAAACAGGTACCAGATACAAAAGGCGGAGTAAAATTTAATCCGGATGGTACTTTGGATAGAGCTGCAATGCTCACTATCATGAACCCAGATGACAAAGCAGGTCTGGAAGCAGCATTAAGATTAAAAGATCAGTACGGTGCAGAAGTTACTGTACTTACCATGGGACTTCCAAAGGCTGATGAAGTTCTTCGTGAAGCAATGGCAATGGGCGCTGACAAGGGAATCCTTGTAACAGACCGTGTATTAGGTGGTGCAGATACCTGGGCTACTTCTACTACAATCGCTGGTGCATTAAGAAACCTTGACTATGATTTAATTATCACAGGTCGTCAGGCTATCGATGGAGATACCGCACAGGTTGGTCCTCAGATCGCAGAGCATCTTGGACTTCCGGTTATTTCCTATGCACAGGATATCAAAGTAGAAGGTGACAGCGTAATCGTTGAGCGTCAGTTTGAAGATGGATATCATGTATTAAAAGCAAAAATGCCTTGCTTAGTTACAGCATTATCTGAATTAAACGAGCCGCGTTACATGACTCCAGGCGGAATCTTCGATGCATTTGACAAAGAAGTAACTGTATGGGGCAGAGCTGACCTTAAAGACGTAGATGATTCTAACCTTGGTCTGAAAGGTTCACCGACCAAAATTGCAAAAGCATCTGACAAAGTCCGTAAAGGTGCAGGCGAGAAGGTTGCTCTCGATACCGACGAAGCAGTATCTTACTTAATTGGCAAATTCAAAGAGAAACATATCATCTAATAAAAATAAGGAAAAGTGGTGAATAAAATGGGTTTAGAAGAGTATAAAGGAGTATTTGTCTTTGCACAGCAGGTAGACAACACATTAAATGGTGTTGCTTTTGAGTTACTTGGAAAGGGCAAAGAACTTGCAAAAGATTTAAATACAGAAGTAACTGCAGTATTAATTGGTTCTGATGTGAAAGGTCTTGCAGATCAGCTTGCTGAGTACGGCGCTGATAAAGTTATCGTAGTAGATGATCCGGAACTGAAGAACTACAGAACAGAGCCATATGCACATGCATTAGCATCTGTAATCAACGAATTCAAACCAGAAGTTATGTTAGTTGGTGCAACAGCAATCGGTCGTGACCTTGGTCCTACTGTATCTGCAAGAGTTGCAACAGGTCTGACAGCTGACTGTACTGTTCTTGAGATTGGTGATTTCCCAATCAATCCGGTTGGAAACCAGGAGCAGAAACACAATCAGTTACTGATGACCCGTCCTGCATTCGGTGGAAATACCATCGCAACAATCGCTTGTCCGGATAACCGTCCTCAGATGGCTACTGTACGTCCAGGCGTTATGCAGAAAATTGCTCCAATCAAAGGTGCAAAAGCAGAAGTTATCGAGTTCAATCCAGGATTTACACCAAACAACAGATATGTTGAAATCATGGATATCGTAAAAGAAGTTAAGAATACAGCAAACATCATGGACGCTAAGATCTTAGTATCCGGTGGTCGTGGAGTTGGTTCTAAAGAAAACTTCAAACTGTTAGAGGACTTAGCAGAAGTTCTTGGTGGAACAGTAAGCTGCTCCCGTGCAGTTGTAGAGAATGGATGGCTTCCAGTTGACTTACAGGTAGGTCAGACAGGAAAGACAGTTCGTCCTCAGATTTACTTTGCAATCGGTATTTCCGGAGCAATCCAGCACGTAGCAGGTATGGAAGATTCTGATCTCATCATCGCAATCAACAAAGACGAAGATGCTCCAATCTTCGACGTTGCAGATTACGGTTTAGTAGGAGACTTAAACAAGATCGTTCCAGCTCTTACAAAAGCTTTAAAAGAGGAAATGGCTGCAAAATAATCCGTTTACGGATGTAATATTTCATCTTGGATGAGTCTCATTTGAGATGTGTGATAAAAGGGTGTCATGCAAACCGGAAGATTTGTGTGATGCCCTTTTTATGCACCTGACGGGAAATTTGCAAAGTATGTTGCCTGTAGTTAAACCGCAGGTATTTTTTTGGGTACATACATTGTATACAGTGGGAAAAAGTGGTATTCTAAACAAGGTTTGCAGGAAACTGTTTTGGCAGTGTGGCAGACAAATAATATTGCGGCATCGGCAGACAGATGCAGAAAAGAGGAAGAGACTATGAATAGAAGTAGCAGAACAGTGAAACTCGTTGAGATGGCTCTGTTGGTTGCAATCATTCTGATTCTGGCTTTTACCCCACTTGGTTATATTAAGACACTTGGTCTGGAAATTACATTGATTGTAGTTCCAGTTACAATTGGTGCCATTATTTTAGGACCATTGGGCGGAGCAGTATTAGGAGCAGTATTTGGAATCACAAGCTTTATCCAGTGCTTTGGAATGAGTCCTTTTGGAGCAGTACTTCTTGGCATCAATCCATTCGGAACCTTCGTGGTATGTGTAGTATCAAGAATTCTGATGGGCTGGTTGACCGGACTTATCTATAAGGGATTATCCAAATTCCCAAAAATGAAGAACTGGAAGATTTTAATTGCCAACCTGGCAGGTCCAATCTTAAATACCTTTTTCTTCATGTCAACACTGGTAATCTTTTTCTTCAGCTCCGATTACATACAGTCACTGGCAGGCGGATTAAATCCATTCCGTTTTGTCATTGCCTTTGTAGGTGTCAACGGACTGGTCGAAGCAGCAGCCTGCTTCGTGGTAGGAAGTGCAATTACCAAGGCATTGCAGGTTGCAATGAAAAATAAATAAAAGAATATCTGTTTCGGATGAAAAGAAGAATGCTCTGTTTTCAAAATAGAAAACAGAGCATTTTTTCGAGTTGATAGACTTCCGTAAGAAGAAACTGGTTCGATAGGTTATGAATTGTCATAGCAGAAACGATATTTACTGCCGCAGATATATTCATATCCTATATGGATAAGTTCATTGTGGATATCATACATTTCTGTATGAAAAAGAAACAGTGGGTCACCAGGTGAAATATGAAGAAGATTGGCTTGTTCCGTAGAAGCTTTTACAGCATCAATATAAGAATTTTGTGAACAACCAATGCAGATATCATAATTCTCACGAAAAAGCTGATATAGAGAGCCGTCTAAAGGTTCCGTCAGCAAAAATGAAAATTTGTGGCAGGGATAATAATTGTTTTCAATCATAATAGGTGTGGCATCGGCATATCGGATACGCTGGATATAAACAATAGAATCACCCTCAAAAAGTTTGGCATTATCCAAATGATATTGTTCGTAAGGTATGACTTCACGTTTTGTTACAATAGTAGAAGCTTCCATTTGATTGGTTTTGCATGCATCAGAAAAGCTGAGAGTATGTTCCAGTTTACGAAAAATTTTCCGCTCTTTTACAAAGGTTCCTTTTCCCTGTTTCTTAATTAAGACCCCTTCATTACATAATTCAGTAATTGCACGCCTTATGGTAATACGGCTCACATGATATAGTTCAGACAATTCAGTTTCTGTCGGGATTTGCTGACCGGAAATATAAATTCCTTTTTTTATTTGTTCGAGTAAATCATTTTTTAACTGTTCAAACAGTGGTATATCACTGGTTGTGTTCAATTTCATAATAATATCACCTCACAAACGTTATAATAACATATAATGTTTTGCATGACAATATGAATTTAAAAAACATTATATTGAAAAGATTATGTGAAAAATTGTATAAAAAGTAATAAAAAGTAAAGGGAAAGTATAAAAAATAGATAATAAAATGTTGAGAATGCTGAAAGTGATTTGAGAAAAAGAAACAATATTGCAATATAACGTTATATGATGATATAATCAATTTAACAAAAGGAGGTGGAAAAATGCAAAAAGAAGCAGACAAGATATTTCAATCAACCTGTATTTTTGATTCTGTTTCAGAAGAGGCATATCCAGGATATGTGGCAATAAAAGGAAAACAGATTCTTGAAGTCGGATGTGGAGATATCCCAAATGAACTGGTGGGTGAATCTACTGAAGTTGTGGACTATGGAGAGGGAACCATTTGCCCGGGATTTGGTGATACCCATACATTTTTCACAGGATATGTAGTGGATTATCTTGGTGTGGATTTATCAGAAGCAGTTAATCTGAAACAAATAGTTGAACGGTTATCAGAAAATCTGGAAATGAATCCGGAGACGGTCGTTCTATTTGGAAATCATTTACAACCGGAGCTGGCAGAAAAAATAAATAAGGGAGGTGAATTGGAACAGGTTAAAAGACCGGTTATTTTATTTACTGCCGGACATGGGTATTGTGCTATGAACAAAGTTGCAGAAGAAGTGTTTGGGTTTACACCAGATACATGCGGAAGTTCAGAGGCAATTTATAAAATTATGAAAATTTATCTGAATGATAGAGATTTTATTATTCCACAGTTTAAGGCATATATGTCTATGTTAAACAGCCATGGAATAACATCTGTAAAAGAAATGGGATTTGATAATTTTTATGGATTTACAGATATATTGGCTGAATTGGAACAGAAAGCAGAATTGAGCCTTCGGATTTCCTTTATGTCACAACCAGTAGGAAAGAAAATGGATTTAGCATATGGAAAAGAAATGAAGAAGAAATATCATTCTGATTTTTTAAGGTTTTCCGGTTATAATCAGATGACAGATGGATTGATTGTCTCAGAAGAGGCAGATCTGATGGAGCCATATGAGGGAAAAGATTATTGTTGCCAAAAGAATATTGATTATGCATTATTAGAAGAAGATGTACTTACAGCAGACCGTGAAGGATTCAGATTTACATTGCATTCTGAAGGGGATGGTTCCTTCCATAAAATTCTTCAGATTTATGATAAATGTGAAAAGGAAAATGGAAGATTAAAGAATCGACATGGAATTACTGATTTGGAATTGACGGGTGCAGTGGACGAAGAAAAAATGGCACAGCTTGGAGTCTTTGGTGAGATTTATACACAGGTTTATAAGTTGGATTCCTGTGAAAATTGGAAACAAGACTATGATGAAAAACTTGGTAGCAGGCGGAGCCGTTATATGAATTATCGTTCAATGGCAGATCATGGTGTGATTTTAAGTGGTGCAACGGATCTCCCGATGTTAATACCGGATATACCTGAGGCAATTTATTATGGATGCGGAACCTATGCCGCAGATGGAAAAGAACCGGTTCAGCCGGAAAATGGTCTGACAATACCGGAAATGTTAAAAACCTGGACAATTGGAAGCCAGTATGCCATGGAACAGGAACATATATTAGGAACGCTGGAAAGCGGTAAGCAGGCTGATATAGTAGTTTTTGACAGGAATCTTCTCAAAACAGATATTGAAGAAATTCGAAAGGCACATGTTTTAAGAACCATATGTGCTGGACAGGATGTTTATAAAGAAATGGAGAATAGGTAAAGGAGGTTTTGTGATGAGTGACAAAACAAAAGCACATTTGAGTGCAAAAACGTTATGGGTACTTTTTATTCTGGGACTTGTAAATGCAGTTATGTATTGTTTCCCTTATATCAGATATGTGTTTTATGATCAGCAGATTGCAGCTATGGGAATTACAAATACCCAGTCAGGAATTTTAATGACAATTTATGCGGCAGCAAATACGATTACATTGATTCCCGGTGGAATATTAGCTGATAAGTGGTCTGTGAAAAAATGTCTAGTAGGCTCTATTCTGGGTTCTGTAGTTATCGGAATTATTTATGCACTTACCATGAATTTTGCAGTAGCCTGCGTATTATGGGCTGGACTTGGTGTGTCTACAATTTTTGTATTCTGGGCAGCAATAACCAAAGCAGTAGGTCAGGTTGGCACAGCAGAAGAGCAGGGAATGTGTTATGGAATTTATTATGCTGCATCAGGTATTATTTCTGCAATTTTAAATGCAGTATGTTTACAGGTAAGCCGTTTATCAGATGACCCATCTACTTCCTTTAGTATTGCAGTATGGGCAATGGTAGCATTTACAGCAGTTGCTTTAATTCTGACAATGATATTTTTTAAAGAAAAAAGTATTACACAGACAAAATCTTCTGATGAAGAATTTAAAATTAAATATGTCGGTGAAGCGTTAAAGAATCCGATGACCTGGCTCTTTTCACTGATGGTATTATGTGCATATGGTCTGTATACAAGTGTATCCTATTTTTCACCATATCTGACGGATGTACTTGGTATACCGTTGGTACATTCATCTTTTATCAGTATTGTGAGAAGTAATCTTATGAACCTTTTATGTCCGATTGGTGGAATTATCGTAGATAAGATTTTTAAATCTTCTACAAAATGGTATATTACTGCATTTGGAATTACAATTGTGATTTATGGTGGAGTATTGATAATGCCATCCAGCATCAGTCCGGTACTGGCAACAATTGTTTCTTTGTTACCAAGTGCAATTGGTATGATGCTTTACGGAGTAATCTGGTCGGGATTACAGGAATGTAAATTTAAACCGATATATGCAGGAACTGTAATTGGAATTGCATCTATTATCGGATATTTGCCAGATTCTTTTTACTATATAATTTTTGGAAAGTGGATGGATAAATTTGGAAATAATGCTTATCCAATGATTTTTGGCTTCCTGATGGGAACTGCTGTACTTGGTATGGTTATAACAATTTTAATGAGAAAACTGATTAAGAAAAATAACTAAGAAAGAAGGTATTTAAAAATGCATGCATCAGAATTTAACGTAGAAAAATTTGTTGATATAATTGAAAAGGAAAATGGAACAATCAGTGAAGTATATTTTGTGGCCTGTGGAGGCTCTCTGGTTGACCTTTATTCTTCATGTTACTTTATTAACCGAGAATCATCCACTATGACAGCAGAGTGGATTACCAGTAAAGAATTTGTTTTAACCCCTCCAAAGAAACTTGGAAAACACTCCGTTGTCATTATCTGTTCACATGGTGGAAATACAAAAGAAACGGTAGAAGCAGCAGAACTTGGTGTAAAGGAAGGTGCATTTGTAATTACATATACACATACACCGGGCAGTGCCTGCGACAGTGAAAAATTCCATGCAATTGTCTATGATTGGGAGCCGGAAACATTACAGAAGGATAGACCATTAGGATTAAATTACAGTATTATAAATGAGTTGATTCACAGACAGGAGCCGGAGTATAAACTTTATGAAGGAATGAAGGATGGAATCACTAAATGCGATGCAATTATCCGTAATGCAACAAAGAAGTTTCAGAATAAGGCATGGAATTTTGCAGAACATTATTATAATGCACCATTTTTATATATTATGGCATCCGGTTCTGCATATGCACAGGCATACGGATTTGCAATCTGTTCTCTTCAGGAGATGCAGTGGATGGACTGCTGTTATCTTGATTCCGCAGAATATTTCCATGGACCATTTGAGGTAACAGATAAAGACCATATTTATATCCTCTTAAAATCGGTAGGAAAAACAAGAATGATTGATGAAAGAGCAGAAGTATTTTTAAATAAATATGCGGAAAAATATGAGATTATTGATGCAGCAGATTGTGGAATGGATGCAATAGATGATTCCTGCGTAGATTATTTTAATGCTCCATTGTTCTATGAAATGAGCGTGTTATACCGTACTGCAATTCAGAATAAGAGCGGACACCCATTGGATATGCGCCGGTATATGGGAGTTGTAGAGTACTAGACGAAAGGAGAAACAGTATGAAATATGACGTAAGTGTGGTAGGCTTTGGGGATAACGTGGTAGATATTTATACTCACGAGAATGTACAGTATCCAGGTGGAAATTGTGTAAATCTTGCTGTGTATGCCAAAATGTTTGGTGCAAAAAGGTGTGCCTATATGGGCTATTTTGGTACTGATAAAAATGCAGATCATGTTATTTCTGCGTTGAGGGAAGAACAGATTGAACTGGTAAAGTGTAAGAAAATTGAGGGAGAAAATGGTTATTCCAGATGTACCTTAGAAGATGGTGACCGTGTATTCTTAGATTATAATGAAGGTGGAGTCCGGAGCAGACATATTTATGATCTGGATGAATTTGACTTGGAATATCTTGCAGAATTTGATCTGGTACACAGTGGAAATTACTGTTATATGGAGTCACAGCTTCCAAAGATTAAAGCAGCAGGACTTCCGTTATCCTTTGACTTTTCTGATGACTCTGAACCGGAATATTATGAAAAAATAGCTCCATTGGTAACATATGCATTCTGCTCCTTTGATGGAACAGATGATGAAGTAAAGGAGCATCTTCAGAAGGTAGCATCTTATGGACCGAAAATTGTATGTGCATCAAGAGGGGCAAAAGGCTGTATGCTCTATGCTAATCATGAGTTCTTTGAACAGTCAGCTTACCCGATTGAAAAGGCAATAGATACAATGGGTGCAGGAGACTCTCTTATTACAACTTTTATGGTAGGTTATCTCGACCGCAAGAAAAAGGGTATGCATGATGATGTGGCAATCAAAGAGAGCATAAAAGAGGCTGCAAAGTTTGCTGCAAAAGTATGTCAGATGGAAGGTGCATTTGGACATGGAAAAGAAGTTCAGATAGATGCCCTGAAAACGAAATAAAAGAATAAAAAACGAATCGTAACACATACTATTCCGGAAAATACAGGAAATGAGGCGGAATAGTATGAAGCATAAGACGTATCGTATCTGCCTCCTTTCACTGGTGATAATCGCCGTGATAGGAGGCATTCTTTATTATACCAATGAAAATGGAAATAAAAGTACGAAGGGCGAAGGAACATTTGTAACAAAATTCGTAGAAAGGATGCCATTTTCATGAGTAGTCAGCAGACAAGTCTTTATATTAAAATCGAAAAGAATTCCATGGTCAAAGACCGCCATGTCAAGTTATCGGATGTTGCCAGGATGACAGGAACGGATGAAGCAATGATACGTCAGTTGAAGCAGATGAAAATTTATTCCTTTCCACAGAAAGCAAAGAAAACAGAATATGTTCAGGTGATGACTTCCCTAAAAATTTTTGAAATGATACAGGCACAGTATCCCAATGTGGACATTACCAATGAAGGAGAAGCGGATTTTGTGATTGAATATGAACCGGCATTGCAGCCTTCCCAAACAGCAGAGTATGCAAAAACAGCTGTTTTATGTGTGCTGGTTTTCTTTGGAGCGGCGTTTACCATCATGGCATTTAATAATGACATTTCTGTGACGGAACTGTTCCAGAAGCTTTATTATCAGGTGATGGGGAAAGAATCCACCGGCATTACGGAGCTGGAAATCTGCTATAGCATTGGTCTGCCTGTGGGAGTTATCATTTTCTTTAACCATTTTGGAAACAGCAAGATAACAAACGACCCGACACCAATCCAGGTGGAGATGCGTAAGTACGAAAAGGATGTAGATGATACTTACATTGCCAACTGCGGACGGGGAGGCAAGACGATTGATGTGGATTAGACATGTTTTCCTAGGACTGGCAGGACTGACCGCCGGCGCTGCGGTGGCTGGAGGAACCTTTGCATTTCTGATTATGTTAAATATCATTCCCCGGATGATTGGAAAGACGAAGACTGCCGCCCGGATTTGTCTTTACGAGAATATGATTGTATTAGGTGGAATCGGAGGAAACCTCTTATCAGTTTTCCTTATGATGCAGATTCCGCTGGGACATATTTTTCTTGGAATATATGGAATCTGTGCAGGATTATTCGTGGGCTGTGTGGCAGTAGCTTTGGCGGAAATTTTAAAGACCTTCCCGGTTATCTTCCGCAGAACGAAAGTAAAAGTGGGATTGTGGGTGATTCTCTGGTTTATGGCATTGGGAAAGACAGCAGGCTCACTTTTCTATTTTATAAGACGGTTATCAGATTCTTGAAGTAAAAACACTGTAAAGGGTAAAGTAGTGAGAAAAGATAATTGATAGGAATTGGTAGAACAATATGCGGTTCGGGTTGATGTTTTTCTCGGAATGTTATAAAATGAAAATATAAAAATCCGTAAGGAAGAAGTGAAAAAATGATACAGTCAATTGCACGTCAGAGTGTTGTAATCAAATGTAATCTGCAGGCATCTATTATGATGGGAAACTATGAATTCTATTATGCGGCGGGTCTTGCATACAAACTGACCGGAAATATGGCAACAGGGATTTTACAACCACAGCAGTTAATTGAAGAGGTCAACCGGATGCTGGCAGACTATATGACAGATGATGTGCGGGAGCAGCATCTGATTCGGATGTTAAAAGATTACGAACCGGATGATAAACTAGATGAACAAATGCGTGAATTATTTCAGGAGGGACAGACAGAACAGCGTTTGTGGCAGGAATAGGAAGCGATGATATGGGGAAGAAATTTACAATTGGGGTATTGATTGGAAATGTGCATACAGCACATCCGAAGGACCTGATGAGAGGGATTCGGGCAGCAGCAAGCGGGATGGATGTTAATGTGATTTATTTTCTGGGAACGCAGAGTGTGCGTTTCAACCAGAAGTTTGCACTGGAGGATTTTGATTATCAGTATAATACCGTCTATGATTATGCAAAATTAGCGAAAGTAGATGTATTGATTATAGCATATGGCTCTCTTTGCATTTTTCAGAAAAATGAAGATAAACAGGCATTTCTGGATAAATTTGCAGGAATACCATATGTACTGTTAGAAGATGCGACGGATGATCCACGGGGTATCTATGTCATGGTGGATAACTTTGGTGGTATGCAAAAATGTGTGGAGCATCTTATTATAGAACATCATTTAAAGCATCTGGTTTATCTTGGGGGACCGGAAGACAATCAGGATGCCATAGAGCGAAAAGCAGCATTTTTAAATGTTATGGCAGAACATCATCTGCCCGTGACACCGGAAATGATGGCGGTGGGAGATTATTCGGAATTCGTGGATAATCTTGTAGAACAGCTGCTAAAGGACAATCCGGATGCCGAAGCAATTATATCAGCTAATGATGAAATGACAGTGGCGTGTTATCGTGTATGCAAAGCCCATGGACTTCGGATAGGAAAAGACATTTTGATTACCGGTTTTGATGATGTGGAGAGGGCACGTTATAGTAATCCACCACTGACGACTGCCTCCCAGGATGCTTATAAAATGGGGCAGATAGCGGTAGAAAAGGCAGTAGATATCTGTGCAGGCAGACCAGTGGAATCTGTCCGGTTGGATGCAGAACTTATAATCCGGGAATCCTGTGGCTGCAAAGTAACACGAAGAGCGAAAGAAAAGGCAGATGAGAAAACAGAACTGCTTCATATTATTGATGAATTAAGGCTTTTTCAGCATAAATCGTGGCTTGGACCATTTCTGATCCGGGACCTGATGCAGGAAGCAGAGAATGAGAAATCTTTCTACCGGAAAAGTGGAGAAGTATTTTATCATCTGGGTATACGCAGTTCCATGCTTTATCTGTTGGAGCAGCCGGTTACCTATGAAAATGGACAGAAATGGAAGATGCCCCAAAGGATGTATTTAACTATGCACCAATACAGGGAAAATATTCAGGTATTTGAGAAACAGGAACGTCCATATATAGATGGAAGCTTTGGTGTACTGGATTGTTGCAGCTCCGGTGAAGATCATTTTTCTTATATCAGCTTTCTATTAATTGATGGAAAGCGGCAGTACGGACTATTGATGCTTGAGATTGAACCGGAAGAGATTTCTTTTTATTATATACTGGCATTGCAGCTTGGAACATCTCTCCGCTTTCTGGAAGCAAATATTAAACAGAAAAAATATCGTGACCGGCTGCGGGAAAAGAATGAAGTATTAAATTTTATTGCAATTTACGATGAACTGACCGGAATCTATAACCGTAGGGGACTGATGGAGAGTCTGGTCCGGTTTAATCAGGATAATTTAGGAAAAAAAGCTTGTCTTATGATAGCGGACCTTGACCATTTAAAGGAAATCAATGATAATTTTGGCCATGCGGAAGGAGACTGCGCAATCCGGACAGCAGCAGGAATTGTAAAAGAAGTCTTTGGACAGTATGGAGATGTGGGAAGATTCGGAGGGGACGAATTTGCAGGCATTGTAAGATATAGCGAGATGGAAGAGAAGGAACAGCTCATTTACAATATTCACCAGAAATGTGAACAGTACAATGAACATTCCATGAAACCGTATTATGTTGGAATTTCAGTTGGAGTAGTAGAATTTGTCTGTGAAAAGAAGATTGATTTTATTGAGATGTTTAAGCATGCTGATGAATATCTGTATGAGGAAAAAAAGAAACGGCGCAAGACAGTCTGCCGTAATGTAAATTTCGAGAATTCGTAATAAGCCGGTGTTGAAAAACAAACGAAAATATGCTAGAATAAAACAAATCATATGGTAACGTTTCCATGCAAATGAAGACGTAAAGAGCGGACAGAAACGGCGGGGAGAAAGATATGCTTACAATTGGGAAAACGGGGTAATACGGATGAAGACAAGAAAGCAGAAAATTCGTCAGGAAAGGTCAGAAGAAATGCAGGAAACTCGGCAGCTTAAAGTAGAAAAAAGGGAAGAAAGAAAGCAGTTGGAAGTAAAGAAAGAGAAGCTTAAGAAAGTAAAGCCAAAAAAGGAAAAGTTAAAGAAAGAAAAGGTAAGAAAACCGAAGAAAGAACGGATTAAGAAGGAAAGACCGGCAAAACAGACGGAAAGAAAGCCACAGCCGAAGAAAACAGGCAACAGTAGAAAGGCTGCGAAGGATAAGGGAATGGGGCTTCGTGGCATTCAGGTGAAATTAATCGGGGCATTTATGATTCCGGTTATCCTGTTTGTTATCATCGGTTTTATGATTTATTCAAAGTGCAGTACTACCTTGAATAGTACATACGAGGCTTCTGCAAATACCAGTGTTGGTACATTGGAAGAGTATCTCGGACTTGGTTTTGAGAATATTGAACTGATGGCAACGCGTCTTTCTATTAATTCTGCAATTACAAGTTATTATACAGGTTCAGAAGTAAAGTCAGAGTCTATGCTGATGGATACAAAGGTTGCATTGAGCAATGAATCTACTGCAGACAAATTCATCGATCACATTATAGTTTGTGCGAAGAGTGGAACAGCATGCAGTGAAAAGGGTGCAATCCGTGGAGATGTATATAATGCGTTTGTTGAGTCGGAAGAAGGAAAGAATGTAGAGTCTGAGATTGGCATGGGAAGTATGTGGATCAGCAGCCACCCAGCCATTGATGAAGTCACCGGATATGACAGTGATGAGTATGCATTATCTCTTGTTACCGTTCTTAAGAATAATAGCAATAAATCTGTTGGATATATCATCATTGATGTTAAGACAAGCTTTATCCAGGATATATTAGATAATGCACAGATTAGTGATAACAGCATCAAGGGCTTTGTATTAGAGGATGGAAGCCAGGTGTTAAGTGGAGATAGTGATATAAAATTTACAGATACGGACTTTTATCAGGAAGCATTAGCAGGAGAAAATCTGCAGGGTTCTAAAGAAGTGTCTTATGAGGGCGCAGATTATCTGTTTACATACAGCAGGATTGAAGGTACGAATATGCTGGTATGTGCCATGGTTCCGCAGAAAGAGATTATGGCAGGTGCACAGGCGATTCTCAGATATACGTTAATTGCCGTAGCAATATGTGCAGTTATTGCAATCGTGGTAGGTTCCGTTCTTGCAAGCGGAATTTCCAAAGCAATCCGTAAGGTTAACCGTGTCTTAAAAAAGACCTCCGATGGAGATTTGACCGGACAGATCAGCATGAAGCGTAAGGATGAGTTTAATGTGTTGTCATCCAGCATTACCAATATGATTGGCAGTATGAAGGATCTGATTCTCAAGATGACCAATGTCAGCGGTCATGTTTCTGATTCGGCAGTCCAGGTAGGAACCAACTCCGAAGTTTTATTGGAAGTAACAAAGAATATTACGGAAGCAGTGGATTATATCAACAGTGGTATTTCCCAGCAGGCACAGGATACGGAAAGCTGCCTGGAGCAGATGAATGGTCTGGCAGAAAGAATCAATGTTGTACATGAGAATACTGATGAAATCAGCGAAATTGCCCAGGAAGCCCAGGGAGCAATTGAAAATGGTATGGTTATTGTAGCAAACCTTGGTGAAAAAGTTCAGGGTACAACGGAAGTAACAGAGACCATCATCCGGGAAATCAGAGAACTGAACAAAGAATCTATTGCAATTAACAGCATCATCGGAACAATCAATGAGATTGCAGAACAGACCAATCTTTTGTCCTTAAATGCATCAATTGAGGCGGCGAGAGCCGGTGAAGCAGGAAGAGGATTTGCAGTAGTTTCTGAAGAAATCCGTAAACTGGCAGAACAGTCCGGAAATGCGGGTAATCAGATTGGTGAGATTATCAATCATATTCAGGAACGTCTGGCAGCTACCATCGAGACAGCTGGGCTTGCAGGCGAGAGCGTTGCATTCCAGACAGAAGCATTGAATAATACCGTTGATGTATTTAAGAATATCAGTCAGCAGGTAAGCAAGCTGGCAGAGGATGTTGAGAAGATTACCCAGAGTGTGGGGGGTATCGAGCAGGCAAAAGAAGATACCATGAATGCCATCGAAAGTATTTCAACAACCTCTAACCAGACAGAATCTGCATCTGAAGAACTTGCCCGTAGTACAGAGAAACAGTTACAGGCAGTAGAAGTATTAAATGATGCGGTAAAACGGCTTCAGATGGATGCAGAGGATCTGGATACATCAGTAAGTATCTTCAAGGTACAGTAAGGAATATAATTCGGCAGTCAGGTTTCTGGCTGCCGTTTTTTTCGCAAAGAATCCGTAAGAAGCTGCCAGTGACAGGTTCTGTAGAGCGAGCTTGATATTATGGCATAGAATACATATAATAAAAGTCAGAGTATTTCAAAAGTTTGAGAAATCTAAGAAGTTGAGATAGAAAAGAGGAGAAATAAATATGCAGACAGGAAAAGCAATTTCAGTTCCGGCAATTCTGAAAGTCGGAAATGGCACGTTAAATCAACTGGGAAGTTATTTAAAGGGAGAAGGTCTAAAGCAGGTAGTTATTTTCCTTGGAAATGGTTTGATTGATATGTTTGGTGAGACTGTAATGGAATCACTGAAAAAAGAAGAAATTACAGTATTGGAGTATAGCGAACTGGATACCGTTGATATTGATGATATTATAACGCTTGCATTTTCCATGCCGAATAAAACGCAGGCAGTTATTTCAATTGGTGGCGGAAAAGTAATCGATGCCGGAAAATATGCCGCATTTTTAAGAAATATTCCATTTATCAGCGTACCGACCTCCAGCTCCAGTGATGGATTTTCTAGTGCCAGCGCCTCCCTTCTGGTGCATGGCAAGAGAACTTCGGTTCCGGCAAAACTGGCTTATGGCATTGTGGTGGATACGCAGATTATCCGCACGGCACCGGAGAAATTTATTTATTCCGGTATCGGAGATATGATTTCAAAAATCACAGCATTATATGACTGGATTTATGAGGAAAAATGTGGTTACTCTACGGTAAATGATTTTGCGGTTATGATAGCGAAGAAAGCGGTGAACAGTTTTGTCCGGACTCCATATCAGAGCATAAAGGATGAATTGTTTTTAAAAGAACTGGTGGATTCTCTAGCCATGAGCGGAATTGCCAATGAAATAGCCGGAAGCAGCGCACCGACCAGTGGAAGCGAGCATTTGATTTCCCACGCACTGGACAAATTATTGGAAGCACCACAGTTACACGGTATTCAGGTCGGCATTGCAACCTATATCATGAGCAAGGTACACAATCACAGATATGTGCGGGTACAGACCGTATTGGAAGAGACCGGATTTTTTGATTTTGCAGCAACACTTCAGATGAAAAAGAGTGATTTCCTTGCGGCAGTTGATTTGGCACCGTCTATTAAGCCATTCCGTCACACTTACCTTCACGAAGAAAAATACCGGGAAGAAGCAAAGCGTCTGGTGAGAGAAGATGAAATCTTAAATCGTATATTGGTTGACTGACATTCATAAGGAACTGCCGGGCATCCGTAAGAAGCTGCCGGTGTATGTATAAAAGAAACAATTTTTGCCATACTAAGAGAAAAATATTATATTATTTAGGAAGGTTTTAGCATGGCAAAAAGTGAATCAGAAAAAGATATGCGGCAAAAAAATGAAAATCTGAATAAAACAGTACAGGAGCAGGATGTTGCGGAAAGAAACCAGGCATATAACGAATATGTAAAGCAGGTAACACCAACGCATAATCTTGCCCTAAAAATGTTAAAAGCATTTGTGACCGGCGGAATTATTTGTTGTATTGGCCAGGTGATTTTAAATATTGCACAGAACGCAGGACTGGATAAAGATACTTCCGGCGGCTGGTGCAGTATGATCCTTGTCCTCATGAGCGTAATTCTTACCGGTCTTAATATTTATCCATCAATTGCAAAATTTGGCGGGGCAGGAGCCCTCGTTCCAATTACTGGATTTGCCAATTCAGTGGCGGCTCCTGCCATCGAATTCAAAAAGGAAGGTCAGGTCTTTGGGATTGGCTGCAAAATTTTTACCATTGCGGGTCCGGTAATCCTTTATGGAATCTTTACAAGCTGGCTACTTGGGGTCATATACTGGATATATCAGCTGATAGCGAGGTAAATTGGGCAAAATCATTGTGAAATAAGAGTGTTTTGCCCAAAAGAAGTAGAAAAGAGAGACTTCACCAAGGAAGAGGAGCCGTGTCCCGCGGTAAATTGGGCAAAATCATTGTGAAATAAGAGTGTTTTGCCCAAAAGGAGAAGAAAAACAAATTCACAAAGTCAGCTTCCCGCTAATCCCCAAAATAGTAATGAATTAATTGCTCGGCATAAGCAGAATCAAAGGGATGCTCACTTGTTTCATAAGTAGTAATTAATTGAATGGATGGGATAATGTTATGTGCGGTGTAAAGCTGAAGCTTGGAAAAGACATTCTTTCGATAAGAAGGAAAATCCATCAGACCAAAATGCTCCCAGTAATAAAATGCTCCTGTTTTAGGATGACGAAGCGTGAAATCAGGGTGCAGGGTAGTTTCGCCTAAACACAGTGCACATTCATAACGAAAAGGAATACGGTTATGTGAGAGCAGTGTTGCAATCAGTGCTTCTGATTTGGAACGGACCATCAGACCGGAAGCAGATTTGTGAATCCGTTGTTCCGGGTATTTGATATTGTATTCAAAATCAGCATTCATCCATTGATTTAATTCTGTGGAAATGGGTTGGAGGACAGTATGAAATAATTCACAATAGGGAGAAGATTCTTGAAAAAGAGTTTCAATTTTAGAAGGATGTGAGGCAAGGGTGTCAATACAGGTGCGGATTGTCTGTCGCTCAAAAGAGAGGGACTGCAGTTTTAGTTCTAAATATTTTTTCCGGGCCATGACTTGAGCAAAATTTTTCTCTTTCTTGGGAATATAAAACTGTTGGGATAGAAGTTGATGATACCACTTGGTATAGTTGCCATTGTGGGTACAATAAAGAGTGCCGGGTGGCAGAGTGGAAAGTTCATCCTGAATGGCAGAGATTTGCTCCGTAAGATTCTTATAATGAGATAATAGTTTATTATAGATGTCAGTTTCTCCTTTCTCAAAAAGTTCAATGGAAATATTGAAAAATGTTGAAATTAATTGCTGCCATGGATTTATTACAGCATAACCGTAGATAGAAGTAAAGAAAAGAAACATGAAAAATTTCTGAAAAATACATAAAATGCCAGAACCTGGACATGCTAATCACAAAAAGGAGTGATGACATGTCTGAGGTAAAGGGAAAACAGAGTCTTCGCTTTGCGAAGACTCCTTTTATTTTAAATTCGGCATCGGTGGTCGGAAAGAAAGAAGGAGAAGGACCACTGGGAGAGTATTTTGATGTGATTGGAAATGATGACAAATTTGGATGTGAGTCATGGGAGGAAGCAGAAAGTACCTTGCAGAAGGAAGCAGCAACCCTGGCATTGGGAAAATCTGGGCTTACGCCGGAAGAAATCCGTTATATTTTTGCAGGAGACCTGTTGGGTCAGACTATAGCAACATCCTTTGGACTTCTCGACTTTGAAATTCCGCTGTTTGGTGTGTATGGAGCCTGCTCTACGGCAGGGGAATCCATGTCACTTGGAGCAATGTGCGTGGCGGCAGGATTTGCGGAAAATGTCCTGACGATTACATCCAGTCATTTTGCCAGTGCGGAGAAACAGTTCCGATTTCCGCTGGAATATGGGAATCAGCGTCCCATGTCGGCTACCTGGACGGTTACCGGAAGTGGTGCCTATGTATTGTCCACCCAACGGACTCATGTAAAAATCAGTGGAATCACCACCGGAAAAATTGTGGACTATGGAATTCATGATTCCTTAAATATGGGAGCAGCGATGGCTCCGGCAGCAGCAGATACCATAGCAGCACATTTTACGGATTTTGGAAGCAGGCCGGAAGAATATGACCGTATTATAACAGGGGATTTAGGAACTGTCGGACAGGAAATTCTATTTGATTTGCTAAAGAAAAAGGGCTATGACATCGAGAACAATCATTCAGATTGCGGAATCGAAATTTTTGATGCAAAAGAACAGGATACGGATGCTGGAGGAAGCGGCTGTGGCTGCAGTGCGTCTGTTTTATCTGCCTATTATCTGCCGAAGATTATTTCAGGGGAATGGAAAAAGGTGTTATTTGTGCCAACCGGAGCATTGCTTTCCACAGTAAGTTATAACGAAGGGAAAAATGTACCGGGAATTGCCCATGGAGTAATGCTTGAGTATGTGCCGTAACAAAAGCCTGGTAGATAATAAAAAGTAATAATAGTTTTGATAAGAATGATGGAAGAAAGGAAAAGAACACATGGATTATGTGAATGCATTCTGGGTAGGAGGCCTGATATGTGCCCTCTGCCAGATTTTAATGGAAAAGACGAAAATGCAGCCGGGGCGGATTATGGTGCTATTGGTATGTTCCGGAGCTGTTTTGGGAGCAATCGGTGTATATCCGCCTTTCGTGGAATTTGCAGGGGCGGGAGCATCGGTGCCATTGTTAGGCTTTGGCAATACGCTGTTTAAGGGAATTAAGGAAGCAGTTGATACCAATGGATTTATCGGACTCTTCATGGGTGGATTTACGGCAACGGCGGTAGGAATCTCTGCTGCATTGGTATTTGCCTATCTGGCATCCCTGATATTTGAGCCAAAGATGAGAAAGTAGAAAATCTACACAGAAGATGCATAGAAAAGGATAGGTTGGAAACAATAAACTTGAAATCAATAAAAAGGAGATATTGGACATGAAGAAATTAAGAAAACTGGTGTTGACCATGATGGTAGTGTGCCTCTTTGGCAGCATGGCAGCCTGTGGTAATAGGAATGGAAATGAGGAAAATACCACGGAAAACGGAGCAGGAAGTAACAATACTACCAATAAGAATGACACAGACAATAAGAATAACACAAATGACAAGAATAATCGTGACAATACCACAAACAATGGAGATAATGGCGATGGTGTGGTAAATGATGTGACAGACGGAGTAGTAGATGGCGCAGAAGATATTGTAGATGGTGTAGATGATGCAGTAGATGATGCCGGAACCGGAATTAAAGATGCTGTGGATGATGCGACAACCGGAACCAATGGAAATGGTAATAATAATGCAAAAACAGCAAGATAGTTTTGAATAAAGATTTTTAAATGCAAAAAACAGGATTGAAAACTCAATGAAAAGTTTTCAATCCTGTTTTGTATAATATGAGTACCACGATGGCTCATATAAAATTGTTTCTTTTGGTGAAAAATTTATTTGTCATCAATACTGTAGTTTGGTGCTTCTTTTGTGATATGAATGTCATGTGGATGACTTTCCTTTAAGGAAGCAGCAGTAATCTTAACGAAACGGCCTCTTTCCTGTAATTCTGGAATAGTAGGACATCCGCAGTAACCCATACCGGAACGGATACCACCGATTAACTGGAATACGGTATCTTCAAGGCTTCCCTTGTAAGCCACACGACCTTCAACACCTTCCGGAACAAGCTTCTTAGCACCTTCCTGGAAGTAACGGTCTTTGCTTCCGTTTTCCATAGCTGCAAGAGAACCCATACCACGGTAAACCTTGTATTTTCTTCCCTGATATAATTCGAAAGTTCCAGGAGCTTCGTCACATCCTGCGAACATACTTCCCATCATACATACATTACCGCCGGCAGCTAAAGCCTTGGTCATGTCTCCGGAGTACTTGATACCACCATCAGCAATGATTGGAATACCATATTCTTTTGCAACTGCAAAGGCATCCATGACAGCAGTAATCTGAGGAACACCAATACCTGCAACTACACGGGTAGTACAGATAGAACCAGGTCCGATACCAACCTTAACAGCATCAGCACCAGCTTCAATTAAAGACCTGGTTGCTTCACCGGTTGCTACGTTACCTGCGATAACCTGAAGATCAGGATAAGCAGCTTTGATTTTCTTAACTGCATTTAAGATATTTAAGGAATGTCCATGTGCGGAATCTACAACGATTACATCGACATGGGATTTTACCAGTGCATCGATACGGTCCATCATGTTAGCAGTAATACCAACAGCAGCACCACAAAGCAGTCTGCCCTGGTCATCCTTTGCAGATAATGGATATTTAATCTGTTTTTCAATATCTTTGATTGTGATAAGGCCTTTTAAGTGAAAATCTTTATCAACAATTGGAAGCTTTTCTTTTCTTGCCTTAGCGAGAATTTTTTTCGCTTCGTCTAATGTGATTCCTTCCGGAGCAGTAATAAGACCTTCGGAAGTCATGCTTTCTTTAATTTTCTTTGTATAATCTGTTTCGAATTTCAAATCACGATTGGTGATGATGCCGACTAATTTTCCGTTTTCTGTAATAGGAACTCCGGAAATGCGGAAGTTGTGCATTAAATCTTCTGCGTCAGCTAATGTATGATCTGGGGATAAGAAAAATGGGTCTGTGATAACTCCATTTTCGGAACGTTTTACCTTGTCCACTTCCTCCGCCTGAGCCTCGATAGACATGTTTTTGTGGATGATTCCGATACCACCCTGTCTTGCCATAGCTATTGCCATGCGATGTTCAGTTACTGTGTCCATTCCAGCACTCATCATTGGAATGTTCAATTTGATTTTCTTAGTCAGGTAAGTGGTAAGATCAATCATATTAGGAGTAACTTCCGAATATGCAGGAACCAGCAAAACATCATCAAATGTAATTCCTTCACCGATAATTTTACCCATTTTCTCGTTTCCTCTCTTTCTTATTAAAAAGTGTGTAATATAATAAAGCCTTTAATTTCTCAATTCTAGCAAAAAAATAATATACTGTCAATTGTTAAAACAACTATTCCATTTTATACAAAAATATGTTATTCTTTTAGACGGACAACGGGGTCAACCAAGGGTGAACGTTGTCCTTTTTTCAAACAGAGGGGGAAAAAGGATGGAATTTCGACCGTGCATAGACATCCATAATGGCAAGGTCAAGCAGATTGTGGGCGGAAGTCTTAAGGATGAAGGAAATCAGGCAAAAGAGAATTTTGTGGCGGAACAGGATGCCGCTTATTTTGCAGAATTTTATAAAAAAGATAAGATTCGTGGCGGACATATCATTCTGCTGAATCCGTCAGACAGTTCTTATTATAAAGAAACGAAACGTCAGGCACTGCTTGCGCTTCACACATATCCGGGCGGTATGCAGGTTGGCGGCGGCATTCATGCAGAGAATGCCAAAGAATTTATCGAGGCAGGAGCCAGTCATGTAATTGTGACATCCTATGTATTTAAGGATGGAAAAGTAAATTATAATAATCTGGAGAAAATTCTTGCAGCAGTAGGAAAAGAGCATCTGGTTCTGGATTTGAGCTGCCGGAAAAAAGATGGCGACTACTATATAGTGACAGACCGCTGGCAGAAATTTACCGAAGAGAAAATCACGCCGGAGTTATTAGATAAATTAAAGGAATATGCGGATGAATTTTTAGTACATGCAGTAGATGTAGAGGGAAAAGCATCCGGCATTGAAGTCCCACTGGCAGAAATGTTAGGAGACTGGGGCAGAATTCCAATTACATATGCCGGAGGAGTCGGCAGTTTTGAAGATTTAAAGCAGTTAAAAGAACATGGAAAAGGCAGGCTTAATGTGACGATAGGCAGTGCATTAGACCTGTTTGGCGGCAGAATGGCATATAAAGAGGTTCTGCAGTATATAAATCAAGTATAAGGAAAAGGAGAGCGGCAGTATGAAGTATACAAAACAGGATATTATCCGTATGGCAGATGAAGAAGATGTGGAATTTATCCGGCTTCAGTTTACGGATATGTTTGGAACCTTAAAAAATGTGGCAATCACACGAAGTCAGTTAGAGAAGGCACTGAATAATCAGTGTATGTTTGACGGCTCATCCATAGAAGGCTTTGTCCGGATTGAGGAGTCCGATATGTATCTCTACCCGGATTTAGATACATTTACTATTTTCCCATGGAGACCACAGCAGGGAAAAGTTGCAAGAATTATCTGTGACGTTTATTGTGCAGACGGAACACCTTTCGAAGGAGACCCAAGATACGTATTGCGGAAAGAGATTACGCGTGCAGCAAAGATGGGCTATACCTTTGATGTAGGACCAGAGTGTGAATTTTTCTTATTCCACACCGATGACAATGGCCAGCCCACAACCGTTTCCCATGAGAAAGCAGGATACTTTGACTTAGGACCGGTAGACTTAGGTGAAAATGCAAGACGTGATATGGTGCTGACCTTAGAGGATATGGGATTTGAAATCGAGACATCCCATCATGAAGTAGCACCGGCACAGCATGAAATTGATTTCCGTTATGATGAAGCATTGGCAACAGCCGATAAGATTATGACTTTTAAACTGGCAGTTAAGACCATTGCAAAGCGTCATGGCTTATTTGCAAGCTTTATGCCAAAGCCAAAATATGGAATCAACGGTTCCGGCATGCATATTAATATGTCACTTTCCCAGAATGGAAAAAATATATTTGATGACCCATCCGGTGAACTTGGTTTGAGCAAAGAAGCATATTATTTCATTGGCGGAATAATGAAACATATGAAAGGCATGTCAGCGATTACCAATCCGCTGGTAAATTCCTATAAGAGACTGGTTCCGGGCTATGAAGCACCGATTTACATTGCATGGTCTGCAACGAACCGCAGTCCGCTGATTCGTATTCCGGCATCCAGAGGGGCAGGAACCAGGGTGGAATTAAGATGTCCGGACCCGGCAGCCAATCCATATCTGGCATTGGCAGTATGCCTTGCAGCAGGCTTAGATGGAATTGAAAATAAGATTATGCCACCGGAAGAGGTAAGAGAAAATGTATTTGAAATGAGACTTTCCAGGAAAGCGGAAAAGGGTATTGAATCACTTCCGGGAGATTTAATGGAAGCAATCGAAGAGTTCGAACACGATGATTATATCAAAGGGGTTTTAGGATCACATATTACAGAGAAATATGCAGAAGCCAAGAAGGCTGAGTGGGCGGACTACAGAGCCCAGGTGACACAGTGGGAGATTGATGAGTATCTGTATAAGATTTAGTTGATGTAAGAAAATGCTACAGGAGATAAGAACTTGATTAATGTTATTGTTGCATTCCCTAAGATAGAAAATGCCAAAAGTATAAAAAATATACTTGTGCGCAGTGGATTTCATGTAGATGCAGCAGTCACAACAGGGGCTCAGGCATTGCAGTATGCGAATTCGTTAGATGGAGGTATATTGGTCTGCAGTCCAAGATTTGTGGACATGATGTATACAGAACTGCATGAATATATTCCAGCTACATTTCAGATGCTTCTTGTTGCTTCGCCGGATATCTGTAATGAGCATGAAGTTGCTGATATTATGTGCCTTTCCATGCCGCTTAAAGTGCATGAACTGATACAGACGGTAGAGACCATGTCTTATACTATTACCAGAATGCGTAAGAAACGGCGTACGGAACCGAAGGTACGGAGCGAAGAGGAAAAACGCATGTTACAGGATGCCAAAGAACTTCTGATGGTACGAAATAACATGAGTGAAGAAGAAGCACACCGGTATATCCAGAAACGGAGTATGGATAATGGAACCGGACTCATCGAGACGGCACAGATGATTTTGAGCCTTATGCATGCATAAGTATGAAAAATAGGTTAAATATAGTAGATTATTTAGAGAGAAGAAAAGGAGATATTATGTATCAGATTAATGAAAACTACCAGAAATTACCAGGAAGCTATTTATTTAGTACCATTGCCAAAAAGGTAAATGCATTTACCCAAGCAAATCCGGATAAGAATATCATCCGTCTTGGAATCGGGGATGTCACCCAGCCAATCGCTCCGGCAATTATTGAGGCTTTACATAAGGCAGTTGATGAGATGGCAGATCCTGCAACCTTCCATGGATATGCACCGGATTTGGGATATGATTTCCTGCGTAATGCTATTGTAAAAAATGATTATCAGGCAAGAGGATGTGCAATCGAAGCAGATGAAATTTTCGTATCCGATGGAGCAAAGAGTGATTCTGGAAATATTCAGGAATTATTCGGACCGGATGTAAGAATTGCTGTATGTGACCCGGTATACCCGGTATATGTGGATTCCAATGTTATGGCTGGAAGAACCGGTACATATAACCCGGATACCCAGATGTGGAGCAATGTAATTTATATGCCATGTACCAGAGAAAATAATTTTGTGCCGGAATTCCCGAAGGAGACACCGGATGTAATTTATCTGTGCCTGCCAAATAACCCAACCGGAACAACCATCACCAAAGCACAGTTACAGGAATGGGTAGATTATGCCAATAAAGAAGGCGCACTGATTATCTATGATGGTGCTTATGAAGCATACATTTCAGAAGCAGATGTTGCTCATACCATTTACGAATGTGAAGGAGCACAGACCTGTGCCATCGAGATTAAGAGCTTTTCAAAGAATGCAGGATTTACCGGAGTACGTCTTGGATATACTGTAGTACCAAAGAATTTGAAATGCAATGGCATATCTTTACATGATATGTGGGCAAGACGTCACGGCACCAAATTCAACGGCGCACCTTATATCGTACAGCGTGCCGGTGAAGCAGTATATTCCGAAGCTGGAAAAGCACAGTTGAAAGAACAGGTTGCATATTACATGAAAAATGCAAGCGTAATCAAAACCGGTCTTAAAGAAGCAGGCTTCGAAGTATTCGGTGGCGTAAATGCACCATATATCTGGTTAAAGACACCGGAGCAGATGACATCCTGGGATTTCTTTGATTACCTCTTAGAAAATGCCAATGTAGTAGGAACACCGGGATCCGGATTCGGACCAAGTGGAGAAGGATACTTCAGACTGACAGCATTCGGAACATATGAGAATTCAGTTGCAGCATTAGAGAGAATTAAGGCATTATAAGTCAGTATCATAAGGATATACGAAAATATAGAAGGGACAGCGATTTTAATTGCTGTCCCTTTTTGGCATCCGATATAACAGGCAATTGGGAAGAAAAATATATTAATTTTAAAAAGTTTGGATATTGAAGAGCATCTGGATGATATGCACTGGAATGCCAGCAGTTCTTAAATATCGGTTTTGCTTGATGGTAAACTGTCTTTCCGTTGCTTTGACGGGGGCACTGCACTGTCCGTCAACTACGGATGCAACATAAAATCTGCAAGGGGCACTAAGAATTTCGTTATAAATAGTATCCATTCCGGCAACCGGCGCAAATTCACATCCATGTTCAAATGCGCCTCGCTGGCACTTCCCTGTGCCAGCGTTGCCGGATAACAGACGAAATTCTAAGTGCCCCTAACAGAGCTTATCATGCATCCGTAGTTGACGAACAATACAGTGCCTTTGTCAAACATTGGAAAGACAGTTTACCATCAAGCAATACGGACATTTTGACAATGAGAAAAGAGAATATGTAATTGACCGGGTGGATTTGCCGGCATCCTGGACAAACTACCTTGTCGTAAAAGATACCTGTGTGGTCGTAAATCATACAGCGGGGGGCTATATGTTTTACAAGACACCGGAGTATCATCGTGTAACAAGATTCCGGGCGAATGGAGTTCCAATGGATCGTCCGGGACATTATGTATATATCCGCGATGAAGAAGACGGAGATTACTGGAGTGTTTCCTGGCAGCCGGTTGGCAAATCACTGGATGAAGCAAAATATACCTGCCGTCATGGAATGAGTTATTCCAAATACAGCTGTGATTACAAAGGAATTGCAGCAGAGCAGACCTTAGTTGTTAAGATAAAATTTTACCCGAAGATGTACGAATGGCACATGAAATGACAGAAAGATTAAAAATTTTATCAAAGTATTCTTTTCCTAAAAAACCTTCTTACGGAAGTAATAAATGCGACAAACGGAAACATTATTTTAGCATCAACCATATTTGGAAACACACCAAAGGTTGCAGAAAAGAACTATTATGTAGGAACAAATTTAGCGGTTGCAAAACAGGCATTAAATGAAAGACATTTTCTTAACCAAAAATAGCGAAAATCTGGTTAAGAAAGCAAGAATTTAAGAATTAGAAAAATGCTGTAAACCCGCATAAATCAAGGCTTACAGCATCCCGAAAAAATAGAGCGATAGACGGGGCTCGAACCCGCGGTCTCGACCTTGGCAAGGTCGCGCGTTACCAACTACGCCACTATCGCATTTGTGCTGAACACGAAACTTACTATACTATAAGAAAAAGGGTTTGTCAAGTGTAATATTAGAAAAGTTTTCACATAAAATACAATAAGCAAGAAAGCAGGAGGACTCCCTTGAGTGCAAAGACAAAGATTGTAGTGCTTCATATGAAGGAACTGATTTACACAGGAATTTTTGCGGTACTTGGAATATTACTGGTATTATTGTTGATCTATATGTTTTCTCCGGATAAAGATGAGGAGAGCCGGGAGACCATGAAATATGTGGCAGGGGTATATACGTCTTCCATCATATTTAATGATAAAACCGTGGATGTGGAGGTTGTGGTGGATGAGAATAAAATCAATTCCATTTCGCTGGTAAATCTCGATGAAACTGTAACCGCAATGTATCCGTTGATGCAGCCGGCACTGGATAATTTGAAAGAACAGATATATGAAAATCAGTCAACGGATAATCTCAGCTATTCCGATGATAACCAGTATACGTCCATGGTGTTAATTCACGCCATTGATGATGCCCTGGAAAAAGCAGCGGCTGCCCCGGAGACAGAGGCGGAGTAACAGTATAAAATGATACGACAGAAATAGCAAAAGGAAAACAAGAAAAAGGCTTGTCAGTGCCGGGACCAAAAAGCTATAATAATGGAATGGAGAATACAATACAATATGAACTGACACCAAAAAAAGTAAAGAATATTATCATCCGGGTAAAAGCCAATGGCGTAGTAGCAGTAACGATGCCCTATCGCATGAGCAAAAAGAAAGTGGATGCATTTGTGCAGAGCAAGGCGGAGTGGATCCGCATGATGCAAAAGAAGCTTGCAAATCAGCAGAGGATAGATGTGGATGCACTGGAGTGGAACCGGCAGAAAGAGCAGTATTTAAGAGATATACTGCTGCAGGAGTATGAACTGTTTCGGGCTTATCATATTTCTATGCCAACGGTCAGATTCCGCAGCATGACCAGCCGCTATGGAAGCTGCTGCAAGGCAAAGGCATCCATTACTTTGAATAAAGTACTGGCAGACCTTCCATTAGAATGCGCAGAATATGTTGCTGCTCATGAACTGGCACACCTGGTAGAAGCAAATCACAGCAGACGATTTTATCAGGTGCTGGATACTGTGATGTCAGATCATAGAATACGAGAAAAGAGGTTGAGAGAATATGCGTTATTCCATGGAAAACGCGAGCATGAAGGTAGAAGTTGAGTCCCTTGGGGCAGAACTGAAATCTGTGCTTGGAAAGAAAAGTAACATTGAGTACATGTGGTGCAGCAATCCGGAGTATTACAAACGGAGTGCACCAAATCTGTTTCCGATTGTTGGAAGCTTAAAAGACGGAGTCTATCATTATCAGGGAAAGACTTACAAGATGGGACAGCACGGTTATGTCCGTGATGTAGAGTGGAAGGTGGAGAAAAAAGATGAAAATACACTCGTTTTTACCCATCAGTCCGATGATACAACAAAAGAAAAATATCCCTTCGATTATGCGATGGAATTAATCTATCATATGAATGGCAACAGACTGGAAATCACATGGAACATTAAGAATACCGGCAAGGAAAAAATGTATTTTTCCTGTGGATTCCATCCATGCTTCTCCTGCCCGGTACATGGCGAAGCGGACAAGAGCGGTTATGGCTATGACATGCATATGAATGGAAATGTCATCTGTCGTGATTTTGACGTAGAATCCGGACTGGCATTAAACAGCGAAAGTGAGCTTAAGTTAGAAAATGGATTTGCAGCATTTACGAAGGATTTCTTTGACAAGGGTGCTTATGTGATAGAGAATAACCAGACTCATGAAGTATCTTTGCGTGATCCGGAAGGAAAGAATTACTTAAATGTGTATTTCCCGGAGGCCCCGTTATTTGGACTCTGGTCAGCAGAGAAGAAGAATGCACCGTATGCAGCCATTGAACCTTGGTTTGGAAGATGCGATAAAGAGGATTTTAACGGAAGTTTGGAAGAAAGGGAATGGGGACATGCGTTAGCGCAGGGTGCATGCTTTCAGGCAGCATACACCATAGAAATTGCAGGAGAAGATTAATTTTCATGCATTTTCTTATCTTCCGCTAAGAGTTCTTCATGAAGTGCAATGGAATCCCAGTTGATATTGTGCTCCGTGAGAACGGCTTTCAGACCGATTCTGGTAAGATGAAGCTTTTTAAATTCCACCAGGAAACGGTCTAAAAGAGCATTATCAAAGCCTTTGAATACCAGCATTTCGTCGGTGAAACCATCGCCGGTATAGACCTCTTCTTTCAAAGGGAAGCCATCAATCCCTGCGAGGGCACCTAAAGTCTGGTTATATTGTTCTTTGGTGATAATACGGATTTTTATTTTTAACCGGAGGCAGAGCATTTTTAATGTTCTGCCTTTGCTGTTTTCTAAATTGTAAAATAATATAACTGGATGCATAAGGGAAAACTCCTTTCTAAAAGAGATAGAAAATATCTGCCATTCAGCCATAAAGTATAAGGTTTCCGGGGGAAAATGGCAAGTATAAAAGATTGCATTTTTATATATTTTTTATTATAATGAAAAATCATAGTTAAAAGTGGGATAAAACGCAAAAAAGTTGGTGTGGATTATGGCAGATATTACAACAGAAGAATTAGAAGAATTAGAAAATGAAGTGGTGTCTAAGGATGACAACATAAAGACCATGCAGGAATTCGTCAGTCCGGAGAGCCTGTATCAGGAGCTGATTGCAAGCGTGAAGAAATATCACCCATCGACAGATATTTCTTTGATTGAAAAGGCATATAAGACAGCGGATACGGCACATAAGGGACAGGTACGAAAATCCGGTGAAGCATATATCATTCATCCGTTGTGTGTGGCAATTATTTTAGCGGAGCTGGAGCTGGATAAAGAGACTATCGTAGCCGGACTGCTTCATGATGTCGTAGAGGATACCGTCATGACAGTAGAGGAAATTGCTTCCGAGTTCTCAGAAGAGATTGCCCTTTTGGTGGATGGCGTTACAAAGCTGGGTCAGTTATCTTATGATGCGGATAAAGTCGAGGTTCAGGCAGAGAACTTAAGAAAAATGTTCCTTGCCATGGCAAAGGATATCCGTGTTATCTTAATCAAGCTGGCAGACCGGCTGCACAATATGCGTACGTTAAAATATATGACACCGGAGAAGCAGAAGGAAAAAGCAAGAGAGACCATGGACATCTATGCGCCGATTGCACAGCGTCTTGGTATTTCTAAAATTAAAATCGAATTAGATGACCTTTCCTTAAAGTATCTGGAGCCGGAAGCATATTACGATCTGGTAGAAAAGGTTGCACTTCGTAAGAGTGTCCGTGATGATTATGTACAGAGCCTTGTAAAAGAAGTGAGTAAACATATTGAAAATGCAGGAATCAAGGCACAGATTGATGGAAGAGCAAAGCATTTCTTTTCCATTTATAAGAAAATGGTCAATCAGCATAAGACCTTAGACCAGATTTATGATTTATTTGCCATAAGAATTATCGTGGATAATGTCAAGGACTGCTATGCAGCACTGGGTGTCATCCATGAGATGTATAAACCAATCCCGGGACGTTTTAAAGATTATATCGCTATGCCAAAGCCGAATATGTATCAGTCCCTCCACACCACACTGATTGGACCGACCGGACAGCCATTTGAGATTCAGATTCGTACCTTTGAGATGCACCGTACCGCAGAATATGGTATCGCTGCCCACTGGAAATATAAGGAAGCTGCCAATAACGGCGGCACAGTGGCTACCACCAAATCAGAGGAAGAGAAGTTAAGCTGGCTGCGCCAGATTCTGGAATGGCAGAAAGACATGTCAGATAATAAAGAGTTCATGAGCCTGTTAAAGAGTGATTTGAACCTCTTTTCCGATACCGTATTCTGCTTTACTCCGTCCGGAGATGTAAAGAATCTGCCAACGGGTTCCACACCGGTGGACTTTGCGTACAGTATCCACTCGGCAGTGGGAAATAAGATGATTGGAGCCAAGGTAAATGGTAAATTAGTTCCAATTGATTACGAGATTCAGAACGGTGACCGTATTGAGATTATCACGTCCCAGAATTCCAAGGGACCGAGCCGTGACTGGTTAAATATTGTTAAGAGTACACAGGCAAAAAATAAGATTAACCAGTGGTTCCGGAGTGAGTTAAAAGAAGAAAATATCGTAAAGGGCAAGGAACTGATTGCCCAGTATTGTAAGGCAAAATCCATTAATCTTACGGATATTAACAAACCGGAATATCAGAGTAAGGTTATGCGGAAATATGGATTCCATGACTGGGATTCCGCACTGGCAACCTTAGGACACGGCGGACTGAAAGAAGGCCAGGTCGTGAATAAGATGCTGGAGGAGTACCGGAAAGACCACCCAATCCAGCTTACCGATGAGGATGTATTGAACAATGTGTCTTCCGAGAATAAGGATAAGGCAGTTCCACAGAAATCCAAGAGTGGTATCATTGTAAAAGGACTTTATGATGTGGCAGTGCATTTTTCCAAATGCTGCAGCCCGGTGCCGGGAGATGAAATTGTAGGATTTGTAACAAGAGGCCGTGGTGTTTCTATTCATCGTACCGATTGCATTAATATCATGAACCTTTCCGAGCTGGAAAAAGTGCGTTTGATTGATGCAGAGTGGCAGCAGGGTGCAGAGCAGGGTGACAATGGACTTTATCTTGCTGAGATTAAAATATTTGGTAATAACCGTACCGGACTTTTAGTAGATATTACCAGAATTTTCACCGAGCGGGAAATTGATATCAGTTCCATTAATTCCAAGACCAGCAAACAGGGTGTTGCGACCATTTCTATTTCCTTTAATACCAAAGGCAAAGAGGAATTGAGCAGCTTAATAGAAAAAATCCGTCAGGTAGAGAGCGTGATTGATATTGAACGTACTACCGGCTGATAAAATATTAGCAGAATAAATTGCTGATTTATGAAGCATTCAAAGACAGTTATTATAGAAGAGGAAAATTATGACAGAACAGACAGAAGTATTACGATATATTGTGGGACCAGTCTGCACCAACTGCTATCTTCTGGTAAATCATAAGACAGGAGAACTTCTTGTGGTAGACCCGGGAGACCAGGCACAGTTGATTGAAAAGCAGATTGAGAAAACCGGAGCAAAACCGGTGGCAATCCTTCTGACCCATGGACATTTTGACCATGCAGGAGCAGCAGAAGAACTTGCAGATAAATACCAGATTTCCATTTATGCCCATGAGGCAGAGAGGGAGACCTTGGAAGACCCGGGACTTAACCTTTGCGGGATGATAGGAGAGCATAAGGTCTATCGTGCAGATGTTTTCGTAAAAGACGAAGAAGTATTAAATCTTGCAGGATTTTCCATCCGTGTATTTTTTACACCGGGGCATACCATTGGCGGATGCTGCTATTATATTGCAGATGAGAAGATTCTTTTCAGCGGAGATACGCTGTTTCAGGAATCTGTGGGAAGAACCGATTTCCCAAGAGGAAGTGCATCGGATTTAATCCGGGCAATCAGAGAAAAACTGATGCCACTGCCGGATGATGTGACCGTGTATACCGGACATGATGAAAGCACTTTAATAGGCTATGAGCGGATGCATAATCCGTATTTATAAGGACGAACCATGATAACAGTATTATTAGATAAAGCAGAATTTGAATATGATATCCATTCGTTGGTAAAGGCATTTTATCCGAAGGAAGAGGTATATGTTTCTACGAAGGATAAGGAGAAAAAAGAAGAACCGGTACATTATCACATGGATGTACAGTTTGCACCGGAAGAAATCATTTTTTTCTGGAAAAAGGTAGAGCCTTCAGAAGAAAATGAAAATCAGACCGGAATTACAAAACGTGTAGCAGTAGATTATACAAACCGCAAGGAGACCAAGAACAGTTTAAAGCGGACACTGTATCGGTTATTGTCAGAATATACCGGAGTGGAGCTTCCTTGGGGAAATCTTACCGGTATCCGCCCGACCAAGATTCCGATGGCACTTTTAGAAGAGGGTAAGAGCGAGGAAGAAATTGCCCACTATATGAAGGAAACGTATTTTACCTCCGATGAGAAGATAAAGCTCAGTATTGAAATTGCAGAGCGGGAGCTACAGCTTTTAAAGAAGCTGGATTATGAAGAGGGATACAGTCTTTATATCGGTATTCCATTCTGTCCGACGACATGTCTTTATTGTTCTTTTACGTCCTATTCCCTGGCAGCCTGGAAGAATCGTATGGATGAATATCTGGATGCGCTGGAAAAAGAACTGGATTATACAGCAGTCAAATTTGCCCATAAGAAGTTAAACAGTATTTACATTGGTGGTGGAACACCGACCACATTAAATCCGCAGCAGTTAGACCGGCTGATTCGTAAGATTAAGTGCAGTTTTGATTTATCGCATCTGGTGGAATTTACAGTGGAAGCCGGAAGACCGGACAGTATTACAAAAGAGAAGCTTATGGTGCTTCGCAATCATGATATCAGCAGAATTTCCATTAATCCACAGACCATGAAACAGGAAACTCTGGATTTGATTGGACGACATCATACCGTACAGCAGACCATTGACAGCTTTAATCTGGCAAGAGAATTAGGCTTTGATAATATCAATATGGATTTAATCGTAGGACTTCCGGGAGAAAGTCTTTCGGATGTAGCAGATACCATGGAAGTAATCCGGAAGTTAGCACCGGATAATCTGACGGTTCACTCCCTTGCTATCAAGCGTGCAGCAAGGCTGAATATACAAAGAGAGCGTTATCAGGATTTTGAAATTGTCAATACCGCAGACCATATCGCACTGACTTCGAAAGTGGCAGAAGAAATGGGCCTTTTCCCATATTATTTATACCGCCAGAAGAATATGGCAGGCAATTTTGAAAACGTAGGCTATGCAGCACCGGGAAAAGCCGGTGTATACAATGTTCTTATTATGGAAGAGAAACAGAGTATTGTAGCCTGTGGTGCTGGTGCATCCACGAAGCGTGTCTGGGTACAGCCAAATCCCGATGGCACACACCGGATTGAACGTGCCGAGAATGTCAAGGATGTGGCACAGTATATCACAAGGATTGATGAGATGATTGAACGGAAGGGCCGGCTCTTTACAAAGGAATAAAAGCGGTTGACATATCAGAACACGAAAAATATAATAGTTCTGTATGAATACAAATATATAATAAGAAAAATAGATAAAATGCTTATCTCGGAAAATGGAGGAAATTTCATGGCATTGAGTAAGAAGCCGGTTACAGGCATGAAGGATATTTTACCGGAGGAGATGCAGATTCGTGATTATGTGCAGAATGTAATCAAAGAGACCTACCGGAGTTTTGGATTTACACCAATTGAAACTCCTTGTATGGAGAATATTGCAAACCTCACCAGCAAACAGGGTGGAGAAAATGAAAAACTCATTTTCAAAGTATTAAAACGTGGTGAAAAGCTGAACTTAGAGACAGCAGAAAAAGAAGAAGATGTAGTGGATTTTGGTATGCGTTACGACCTTACCGTTCCGCTGGTAAGATTCTATTCCAATAACAGTAACCAGCTCCCATCCCCGTTTAAGGCATTACAGATGGGAAATGTGTGGCGTGCTGACCGTCCTCAGAGAGGGCGTTATCGTCAGTTCATGCAGTGCGATATTGACATTTTAGGAGAGCCGTCCAATCTGGCAGAGATTGAGCTGATTCTTGCAACAACTACAACCCTCGGCAAGATTGGATTTAAGAATTTTGAAATCCGAATCAATGAACGCCGCATTTTAAAAGCAATGGCAGCTTACAGCGGATTTCCGGAAGAAAGCTACGACCTTGTATTTATCATCTTAGACAAGATGGACAAGATTGGGCTGGACGGAGTCGCAGAAGAACTGAAAAAGGAAGGCTTTGCAGAAGAAGCGGTCGATAAGTACTTATCCTTATTTGAAAAAGCAGAAGGTACCGAAAACGGACTGGTTACCTTATGTGATACATTAATTGAAGCTGGATTCTTAGAGGAAGAAGTAAAGCAGAACCTGACAGAGATTATCGACAGCGTAGAAGCAACCAAAGCAGCAGACTTTAAAATGGTATTTGACCCGACTTTAGTGCGTGGCATGGGTTATTATACAGGAACTATTTTTGAAATAGCTATGCCGGAGTTCGGCGGAAGCTGTGGCGGAGGTGGTCGTTATGATAAGATGGTTGGAAGATTTACCGGCAACGATGTACCTGCATGTGGATTTTCCATCGGTTTTGAAAGAATCATTCTTCTGCTCTTAGAGAGCGGATTTAAGATTCCGGGACAGGCAGCGAAGAAGGCATATCTCATCGAAAAGGGATATCCGGCTGATAAGCTGCAGGAGGTAATTGCACAGGCTCAGAAGGAACGTTCCGAAGGAACCCAGGTATTAGTGGTTCGTATGAATAAGAACAAGAAGTTCCAGAAGGAGAAGCTTACGGCAGAGGGTTATGAAGAATTTGTGGAGTTTTTTAACAGATAGTCTGTTTTTCTGCAAGAAGCAGAAAATGGAATAATTTTGATAAGATTTTTAGGAGGATAAGAAAATGTCAGAATCCATGCAGGGATTACACAGAACCCATAGATGTACAGAAGTATCCAATGCCAATATTGGAGAAAAAGTTACCGTCATGGGCTGGGTACAGAAAAGAAGAAATTTAGGAAGTCTTATATTCATAGATTTAAGAGACCGTTCCGGAATTCTGCAGCTTGTATTCGACGAGCCAAAGGTAGGAAGCGAAGGCTTTGCCAAAGCGGGAACACTGCGTAGCGAGTTTGTTATTGCAGTCGAAGGAACCGTGCAGAAGCGTTCTGCAGCAGTTAATGAGAATTTAAAGACCGGTGATATTGAAGTGATTGCTGAGAGTATCCGTATTCTTTCAGAATCACAGACACCGCCATTTCAGATTGAAGAGAACAGCCAGACCAAAGATGAGATTCGTTTAAAATATCGTTATCTTGATTTACGTAGACCGGATATCCAGCGTAACCTGATGCTGCGTAGTAAAGTAGCATATCTGATGCGTGATTTTATGGCAAAAGAAGGTTTCTTAGAGATTGAAACTCCGATTCTTTGTAAATCTACACCGGAAGGTGCAAGAGATTATCTGGTGCCAAGCCGTATACATCCGGGCAGCTTTTATGCATTGCCGCAGTCACCACAGCTTTTCAAACAGCTTCTGATGGCATCCGGATATGACCGTTATTTCCAGATTGCAAAATGTTTCCGTGATGAGGATTTACGTGCAGACCGTCAGCCGGAATTTACCCAGGCAGATATGGAGCTTTCTTTTGTAGATATTGATGATGTATTAGATGTCAATGAGCGTCTGTTAAAATACATTTTCAAAGAAGCCATCGGTGTAGATGTAGAACTTCCACTTAAGAGAATGCCTTGGCAGGAAGCAATGGATCGTTTTGGTTCTGATAAGCCGGATACCCGTTTTGGAATGGAATTAAAGGATGTATCTGATATTGTAAAAGATTGCGGTTTTGGTGTATTTACCAGTGCGTTAGAGCAGGGTGGTTCTGTCCGTGGTATCAATGCAGAAGGACAGGGCGCAATGCCAAGAAAGAAGATTGACAAGCTGGTAGAGTTTGCAAAAGGCTATGGAGCAAAAGGACTTGCTTATCTTTCTGTACAGGAAGATGGCAGCTATAAATCATCCTTTGCAAAATTCATGACAGAAGAGGAATTGAAGAATCTGGTAGCAGCAATGGACGGAAAGCCGGGAGACCTGCTTTTATTTGCAGCAGACAAGAATAAAATTGTATGGAATGTATTAGGTGCACTTCGTCTTGAAATTGCCAAAGAATTAGACCTCTTAGACCCGAACCAGTATAATTTCCTCTGGATTACAGAGTTCCCATTGTTAGAGTGGTCAGACGAAGAGAATCGTTATATGGCAATGCATCATCCGTTTACCATGCCAATGGAAGAGGACTGGGATAAGATTGATACAGATCCGGGTGCAGTACGTGCCAAAGCATATGACATCGTATTAAATGGTACCGAGTTAGGCGGTGGTTCTGTCCGTATCCACCAGAGTGATATTCAGGAGAAAATGTTTGAGGTTCTTGGCTTTACAAAAGAGAGAGCACATGAGCAGTTTGGATTCCTTCTGGATGCATTCTCCTATGGTGTACCACCACACGCAGGACTGGCTTATGGTCTTGACCGTCTGGTTATGCATATGGTACATGCAGATTCCATCCGTGATGTCATCGCATTCCCGAAAGTAAAGGATGCATCCGACCTTATGTCCAATGCCCCGGATATCGTAGATGAGAAGCAGTTAGAGGAACTGTGCATCAAAGTGGATGAGAAAGAAGTAGAAGAAAAAGAAGCAGAAGAAGCTGCAGAAAAATAAAGAAACAGATAAAGCATGTTTCTCACATAAATAAAAGAGTTATTGTATCACAGAATTTTAAACCGTGGTACAATAACTCTTTTTTGATTTACGCGAGTAGCGAGAAAAATCGCATGCTTGCATGCAGATTTGGCGAGCACCGCGATAACTCGAGAAACTCGCAAAGCGTGTTTCTCGTAGTTGTCAGACATTTTGCCAGACATCCGTAAGAAGCTGCTTTGACTGCTTTGTATCTGTCGGTGTTTTATCGATATTCACCCATATAGAACAATGCAATCGTTCCAGGACCGGAATGTGCACCGATAGTTGAACCGACATAATTGATTAAGAAGCTGTCGATGCCAAAACGTTCTTTTACAAGATTTGCAACAAACTGTGCATCTTCTAAAGCATCACCATGGCTGATAAATACGATATCATTCTGGTCACGGTAGGAGCCCATCTGCTTTTCCATATTGTCAACCAGGGTAATCAGGGATTTTTTACGTCCACGAACCTTGGAAACCATAATAAGATGACCTTCATCATCTACATGAAGCACCGGCTTTAAGTTAATCATGGTACCAAGAACCGCAGCGGTTTTAGAAACACGTCCGCCTCTGTGAAGGTGGAACAAATCATCTACCGTAAAGTTATGTACCAGATGCAGTTTATTTTCTTCCAGCCATTTTACGGTTTCCTCTAAAGATGCACCATTTTCTTTCATCTGGACAGCTTTGTGAACCAGAAGTCCCTCGCCCATGGAAGCACAGAGAGAGTCTACGACAACGACTTTATGTGGGAAATTATCTTCTTCCATTTCACTTGCAGCAATTTTCGTACTGGAGTAGCTGCCGCTGAGTCCGCTGGAAAAGGCAATGTGAAGAATATCACAGTCATTTTCCGTGGCAATTTTTGTAAAGATTTCGCGGGCAGTTTCCGGGTTGACCTGAGAGGTGGTAGGCAGAGAGCCGGCGCGCATCTTTGCATAGAATTCTTTGACATCCATTGGATGTTCCCAGTCATAGGTTTTGCCGTCTATAGTATAAGTGAGTGACAGCATGCCAAGATTATGTTCTGCTACATAATCTGCCGGCAAATCTGCGGTAGTGTCGGTGGTAATAATAAATTTATTCATGTGTCCTCCTGCATTTCTTATATAAAATTGTGGCATAAAATCATGCCTTTTTTATTATAGCATAATGAAAAATGAAAATGTAAAATTTTTATAAAAATGAAAAAATATCTTTACAAAAAAAGAAAAAGCAGGTATGATTAGAGCCATCTTATTTATCTTTTTTTATCCGGGAGTTTCCTCCCAAATATTCCAAACAGTGAAACGAAATTCAGTATGGAAAGGGGTTTTCTTATTTGAAAGAAATTTTTGAACAGTATGGTGGGGTAATTATAACAGTAGTTGCAATTGCAGCATTAGCAGCACTTGTGACAGCAATTATGGGAAATGGAACCAGTGGTCCCGTTTATGATGCATTTAAGAACTTAATTGATAACTTTGGAAATAATATCGGAACACCATAGGAGGGGATGACTTGGACAGACAGGAACTGGGTATCCGGATGGAGCCGGATTATTTTGGTCCCCTTTGGCGTTATGTCCGGAATGATAAGATTACAGATATTGACTATAACGGAAACCAGTTGTGGATTACAGATGTAGAAAATGAACGATATCTGATTCAAAGCCATGGAATTACAGAGAAGTTTGTAGAGCAGTTTTCCCATCGGATTGCCAATGAAGTGAGCAAGCCTTTTAACAAGAAAAATAATTTGTTGGAGGCGGAGACCGACACGCTGCGTATCAGTATTGTGCATGAATCTGTTGCCATATCCGGCAGGAGCATCTGCATCCGTAAATCAATGCCAATGCTGCGTATGCAGGTAAAAAAGATGGTGGAGGATGAGTATGTAGCTGTTCCGGTATTAGAATTGCTGACCAATTGTGTGGCTGCAAAAATGAATTTTGTCTTTTGTGGAGAACCGGGGGCGGGAAAGACAGAATGTGCAAAATTTTTCTCACAGTTTATTCCGGCAGGAGAGCGTGTCATTACAATAGAGGATAATCCGGAATGGCATTACAGTCAGATTAATCCCGGAAAAGATTGTGTGGAACTGCGAATTAATCCGGATTTTGATTATACCAAAGCCATCAAGACATGTCTCAGACAGAATCCATCCTGGATTATGTTATCGGAGGCACGTTCTACGGAAGTAAAGTCTTTGTTGGAATGCTGGTCTACCGGAATCCGTGGATTTACCACGCTTCATACGGATGATGTGCGTAAAATTCCGGATCGTATTTTAAATATGATGGAGAGCCGTATGGATGCAGACCGCATGGAAAATGATGTATACAGCTATGTTGATGTTGGAATTCTGCTGCGGAAGAAAATGAGTGCAGAAGGAAAATTGTATCGTTATATAGACCAGGTCTGTTTCTTTGTAAGAGAAGAAGGAAGAAATGAAATACATATGCAGGTGGTGGATGGCAATCTTATGGTGAGAGAACTTCCCAAAGGGCTGATTGCGCGTATGAAGCGGCATGGAATTTCCGAGCCATTTGATAATCCGATGATACAACATCGTCTGGAAGGAGAAGGATATGAAAAAGAATGAGCGTTTCGTTGCCTATGGAGGCTGTTATGGATTATTGCTGCTGGCAGCATTTTTATTACAGCTTAAGTGGCAGGGATATATCTGCTGCAGTATTGTATTTGTTCTTGTTATGTGGCGTATGGATAAAGTGTTGAAGGAAGAAAAGAAGCAACAGACCCGTCTGCAGGAAGCAGAATTGTATATGGAGCAGATGCTGTATGCATTTTTGCAGAATCCGAAAATCTTATCTGCACTGGAGACAGTTTGTGCATTGTTTGAACCGGGGGCCATGCGAAAACAGATAGAAACTGCAATCTTTCATTTACGAAAAGAATATGACAGCAATATGAAAGAAGAGTTAGATGCGATTGAGCAGCAGTATGAGAATCGCAGAATGAAAGAGATGCATGCGTATTTTCTGATGGTAGAACAGTATGGCGGAGCATACGAGACAACGGTGGAATTGCTTTTAGAGGATTTGCAGAAGTGGATGGAACGGGTCAGACTGCATCAGCAGGACTGTAAGAAATATCGAAGAAATGTATTCTTAGCGGTGGGTTTATCCATTCTGGTATGCGCAATAACGAATCATTTGCTGCCAAAAGATATTGAATTATCGCAACTTTTGGTTTGCCAGATTGCATCAATTCTTTTTCTGTCCTTGGATATGCTGATTTGCTTCCGGGCAATGAAGCGTACCTGCCGCAACTGGTTGAAGGAAAGGGAATCTTATGGAGAAGGGGATGAAAAGAAATATCGTTATGTGCAGTTCCATAAAGGAGTGCGCAGTAATTTCTACCGGAAGTATCTGAGAAAGAAAATGGAAAAGGAATTTCCGCAGTGGTTAATGGACATTTCTTTATTGCTTCAGACTGAAAATGTGCAGGTGGCATTCTATCGTATCCGGCCGCAGACACCGGAGGTTCTAAGACCGGCAGTGGATGATATGCTGGAAGAACTTTCACAGAATCCGGAGAGTCTGGAACCATATCTTAATTTTTTAAAAGATTATGATTTACCGGATGTGCATTCTGCTATGCGGATGTTGTATGCATTATCCAACGGCGGATATGGAAACAGTGAAAAGCAGTTAAGTCAGATTTTAAAACGGAATCAGGAACTTTTAGATAAGGCAGAAAGAGAACAAAATCAGGATTCACTGGCTGGATTATATGCATTGTTTTTAGCCCCGGCATTGACTGGAGCAGGAAAAATGATGATTGATATGACGGCATTTCTGGTGGTATTTTTAGCAAGCGTACATAGATAGGGGATTAGATGGAGCAGGTAATAAAAACATATCTTGGAATATTTCTGATGATGCTGCTGTCAACAGTTGGAATAGGTATTGTTGCAGCAGAAGCGCAGATTTGTCAGGCAAGAAATTTTAAATCGGATGTGGTAGTGGAACTGGAAAACAGCAATTATAACCGGGAAGTAATAAATGCCTGTATAAAGCAGGCTGATGAACTGGGCTATCAGCTGCAGGTTAATTTATATGAGGATTCCGGAGCTGTAACTGTATGTGAAAATGGAAATGTGCCGCCCGTGGAAAAGGAGGTAACCATGGCGGAGGTGATATTGCATTACGCATACCGGATGGGACCATTTCACAGTAAAACGGAGCATAGTATCCGGGGATTTGGAAGGTAGATTTATGAGAAAAATTATGGAGGATTATGGACAGGCAATCATCTATGCAGTACTTGGAAGTGGTTGTATCGGAGTGTTGTGGTATTTGCTTGGTTATGTCCGGTAAGGGGATAAAAATGCATTTTTTTATGGAAGAATATGGTGGACTTGTGATAGCGGTTCTGGCAGTCATTGTTATGACAGGAATTTTATTTGGACTGTTTTCACAGGGAGGTTATCTTTATGAAATGATAAGCAGGGCACAGGGGGCATTGGGGTAAAACAAATGAAAACATTATGGAAAGAATATGGACAGACAGTAATTACTGTATTAGTGGCGGCAATGTTACTGATATTATGCTTATGGGGATTTCTCATAATTGGAAGTGGGATGGAACGTCCGGCAGCCGGTGCAGATGTTGGAAATAATATGGACGGAAAAATGTTAAAAGATATTCATAGCCGTCAGGTTCCGATGATTATTTATGAAGATAATCGCATCTTAACGATTGCAGATAAGATAGCGTTATCAGAACTGTTTCACGCAGTGGATGCAGATGGAAAGGAACTTAAGATTGAGATAACTGATATCAGAAATCAGGCAGGAAAAACAGTAGGAGATATTTATGAAAAGGCAGGAATCTATGAAATAGAGGTGCGGGCAGAAGATGCATATGAAAAGCAGACGGTTTCCCGTTTCCGGATTCCGGTAAATGGAGGCGGTATATGAAACAGATGGTATTTGGGGTATTGTCCGGCGGCATTGTCATACTTTTTGTAGTGATGCTGCTGACCATGCAGCATAAGAATGTGCGAAAAGAAGAATTAGAACAGAGTCTTACCGAAGCAATGGAAACAACATTGCAGATGGTACAGGCGGATGCAGACAGAGATTATACTTCCGAAGATATGAGGACATTACTGATTCGAAATCTGGTTCCGCAGATGAATTCCGATTCAGAATTAACCGTTCGGATGCTTGCAGCAGATGCAGAAAAAGGATTACTTTCTGTGGAAGTGGAAGAGCATTTTTCTTATCCGGGTGGGAAAATGGGCAGTATAAAGTGCTGCCGTACAATTCTTACAGATGACGATGGGAATGGAGAAGAAACGGAGAAAGGGGAAAAAGAAGTGGCAATGCAGACGGTAATCTTTTATCGCTCCAGGGAAGAAATGGAACAGGGAAAATCTTATTATAAGAAGCTGGAAATACAAAAGGGGGATTACTGTACCTCTCCGGCAGAACCGGTTTGTGATGATTTGAAAAAGAAGTTTTTAGAGTGGCGGGACAGCAAGGATTATCTCGCGGATTTTACACAGTGTGTAGAAGAAAATCAGACATATTATGCAGTATTTGAATAGGGGGGTAAGCATGAAAAAGAAGGTGCGAAAGGGAGTATGCCGTTTCCTTTGCGGATGCATGATTCTTTTTATGAGTCCGTGCAGTATTCAGACGATAAGTGCGGAAACGGTAGAAGAAACTGAGGTGGCAGAATCTGAAAAAGCAGAAGTATTAGAAGCAGAAGTATTAGAAACAGAAGAAACCAAGCAGTTGGAAGAAATGCCGGATGAATTGACTTCATCTGTTTACGGAAGTGCGCAGACCTGGTATCCGGAAACTTCCGGGTATTTCATATTGATAGTTCGTGACAATGCAGGTGGAAGAACGGCTCGTTACCGGATTGACTGTAATATAGGGGAACGTCATTCCAATGGGATTAATTATCGAATCTATTATAAAATGTATCTGATTGGGGGAGACGAGCTTGGCATTACATTAGAAGATAGGGAATATTATACCAGACATGATAATGCAACTTCTGAAATAGGAGCAAGGGAATATCATCTTCCGGTTACGTTTCGTCTGCCGGAGCTGGGGCATCATTTTGAAGGAGTGTCTACCAGCAACTGCTATCAGACATACTTTGAGAGTATGGAAGAGGAAACCTGTAGTTTTGTGGTGGACACCAATGGATGTGGAATGACACCCTGGGGAGATGATGGCGCATGGCATAATGATAATATCGAAGTAAATTATCTCGAAAATCGTTATACCATTCATTATGATGGAAATGGGGCTACCAGCGGAACTGTTGCTTCTCAACCGGATGTGCTGTATGGAAAACAGATTCAATTACAGCAGAATCAGTATAAGAAAGAGTATACAGTAACCTTGGATGGAAATGGTGGAACATCTGAGGCAGAGAAACTTACCGCGGAAAGCACCTTTGCCGGGTGGGAAGATCATAACAGTTTTTATTATAACGGAATAGAATTTCCGTGGTATGCATTTGATGCCCCCTGTTATGCAAAAGCAAATCAGGATTTACTGGAAAGTTTCGGGTTTAATAAGGCAGCACTAGTAAAACATTTCTATCAGTATGTGATACAGGGCAGGGAACGAAGAATATCCAGTCCATATTTTCGATTGACGGATTATATGAAATATGGAGGGGAAGATTTAAAACAGGCATTTGGCAGTCGGCGTGAGTCATATTTATTACATTGGATAAATCATGGATATAATGAGCATAGAGAGGGAATAGGCACAATCGGTGTGCCGGAAGCGTTATCAGAACTTTCTGTATACGAAGATAAGGCACAGGTATTAAATTTATCTTCAAAGCATAAGGGAGAGGTTCTATTAAAGGCACAATGGAAGGATGCAGAAGTAATACTTCCATCCGCAAAGCGCAGTGGGTATGCGTTTGCCGGCTGGGCAGACAGGAAAGATGCGAAAGAGCTGGTATATAATTCAGGAGATAAGGTAGTGGTAACGGAGAATCAGACCTTTTATGCCATCTGGAAGAAATCAAAGCCACCGGTTATAGAGCGGACGATATCGATTCAGAATGGAACGGATGGATTCTATACATATGTCTTTGTGCGGGATGGCGGAGATGGAATCCAAAAGACTGCTTTTGCTGTGTGGAGTGAACATCAGGGACAGGATGATTTGACGGCAGAATGGCAGGTGGCAGAATTAGGAGAAAAAGGGGACTATTTTATAGAGGGACAAAACTACAATTACCGTTATTATACCTCTGCTATAAAACATAAGAATGAATATGGAAGGCATCTGATTTCAATTTATGCATATGACAGTCTGGATGGCTATGCAACAGCAGATACGGATTTTTGCTATTGTTTTCCAATCATTTTTGTTGGAAATGGAGGTCTTATCGATGGAGAAGAGACAAAGCAGGAGAGCCGATATTATGGGACACCCTATGGAGAAATGCCAGACGCCGTGCGGGAGAACTTCCTTTTCTTAGGATGGAGCACAGAGCCGGATGCAGAACAGGACAAAGAGGAAGATAAAAAGCCGGATGTAGTATGGCAGGAAAAAGAACTTATCGGGGAAGAAGATGTTTTTTGCCATGCAGGGGAACAGAGATTATATGCACAGTGGGATGAGAGTCCTGTTATTGAGGCAAAAGATCAGTATTATAGTTTGACGGATGCAAGAAGCGGCAGGATTACAGAGGAAATACTTTTGCAGCAGGCATGTGCAAAGGACAGAGAAAGCAGCTCAGAAGATAATCCGGAAGGTATCTTAAAGAGCGGAGGAGATGAAGAGAAGAATACTGTTTTTTGCGTGGAAGATTATACGGAAGAAGAGTGGAAGAACTTTGCGCATGAAGGAACCACAACGATTACTTATTATGCAAAAGATGCAGTTGGCAATGTCAGCAGAAAACAGGTTATCGTTTATCTGGTGGATACTACTTCGCAACAGGTGGAGGACAAAGAAAAAACGTTTCGATTTATCAGTGAAAAATATCTTGATACCATAACACAGGATTCTATTTGGAGGAGAGAAGAAAATTACAGACAGTTAGAAGAGGCATTGCAAAGGAATACGGCTTTAGAAGTCTGGAATTTATCACATCAACAGATGAATGAGATGAAAGAATATGAATTGCAGCATAATACCGGGAAAATGACGGAAATAGAGCGTTTTCGGAACAAATTTATCCATTGTATCGGTGAAAATACCGAAATTTAGAAAGAAAGAAGAAATTGGTTGCACAATAAAAATAACTTATGGTATAGTTGGAGAAAAGTGAAAGGAGTTATGAAAAATTGAATCCAAAGAAAAAAATATTGATTTTATCAGGCTGTCTGCTTACAGTGGCAGCTGTAGTTGGTGGTACACTTTTCGTACAGAAGAGCAGTAATCATGTTTTGAACAAAACATCCATAGGAAAATTCCACGAAGCAGAGGCGCATACTGCAACAGGATTTGTGGTATGTAAGACGGAAGCATTGCAGGAGGTATTTCAGCAGAAGAAAGAAGAGGTTCTGTTGGCAAAGCAGGAAGTGCCGGATGAATCCGAGGGAAAGAATGAGAAAACCGATAAAAAGGGAACACAGGAAGTGACACCGGGAAAGGAACCAACAGAGCCGGCATCAACTGCAGGAGGGCAGGCCCCTTCAGCTCAGAAAAACGCAACGACATCCGGGGGACAGGACCCTGTCGGTGGAATTCCAGCAGCACCATCAGATACACCATCGGAGACTCCGGCAGCACCATCAGATACACCGTCGGAAACTCCGGCAGCACCATCAGATACACCGTCAGAAACTCCGGCAACGACACCGACAGAACAGCCGGCAGAGGAAACAAAACCAGCAAATCCATGCCCGTATCCGCTTTGGACAGTGATGAGTTTTGATGATGGAACTATGGGATATTACTGGCCGATGGATTATGATATTGCAGATGCAGTAAGAGTGGACAATGAGCTGTATGAATTACATTATACCAGACTGGTAAGTACAACTTTTGTGGGAAATTATGATGGTGCATATCATGTAAGATTAAGTAAATTCAGTTATCATATTCCGTATGCAGATGACTGATGATAGAAAAAGAAAGGTATATCGAAAACTCCCTAAGGAGTTTTCAGATATACCTTTTCAATTCTGTTCTTATCCATTTTCTCAACCCGGAGCAGAATTCCATTTTCTGTGGTAATGGATTCTCCCTCGTCAGGAAGATGGTCTAAATGTTCTAAGATATAGCCGCCAATGGAATCATAATCTTCCGACTCTAAATGAATCCCCAGTTTTTCACACATATCATAAAGATTCATGGAACCGTTGACCAGGTATTCTTTTTCATTTAAAGCAGTAATATCAGCTTCTTCATTGGCATCATATTCATCATGAATTTCGCCTACAATTTCCTCTAATAAATCCTCTAAAGTAACAAGACCGGCAGTTGCACCATATTCATCTAATACGATAGCAATGTTGAGGGAAGAAGCCTGCATTTCTTTTAATAATTCAGCAGTATTCTTATGCTCATATGTAAAGAACGGTTCCCGCATAATAGAGCGGATGGAAAAATTCGTCCGGTCATCATAGAGCAATAAATCCTTTACATTTAAAATACCAATGACATTGTCCGTGGTATCTTCATATACCGGTAATCTTGTATATTTGGCTTCCCGGAAAATCTCTAATAATTTTTCATAGCTGGCATTGACATCTACGAAAGTCATATCTATACGGGGAACCATAATTTCTTTTGCTTCAGAATCAGTTAAATCGAACACATTATTAATCATATCGCGTTCTTCATTCTCAATAACACCGGATTCGTGACTGACATTTACGATAGTACGAAGCTCGGCTTCTGTCATGGTCTGCTTCTTGGCATCAGGATTAATATGCAGGAGCTTTAAGAAACCATGAGAAAGCATATTAATAATAAAGATGACAGGAGTAAGAACCTTCATAAGAAAGCTGACAACTCCGGAATACGCCAATGCCAGTTTTTCAGAATGTATAGTAGCAATTGTTTTTGGAGTGATTTCGCCGAAAATCAGAATCAATACAGTTAAAATTCCGGTTGATATTCCGGCAGCAACACTTCCGAAAATTCGGATGGCAAGTGCTGTAGAAATAGAAGAGGCGGATAAGTTTACAATATTATTCCCGATTAAAATAGCGCTTAACATCTTAGATGAATGATCCGTGATAGCAAGCACGCGCTTTGCCCTTACATTTCCTTCATCTGCCAAAGTCCGCATCTTAATCCGATTAACGGTTACAAGGGCAGTTTCAGCAGAAGAAAAGAATGCTGATAAAAGAATCAGTATGACAAGACTTACTAATTGGATGATATTTGTTCCACTCAAATTAGTCCACCTGCAGATTGGAATAGTAATCCGTAAGAGCACTTAAATCTACCTCTGTATAGGATACCGGTTTATTTGCTTCATGGTTTTTATAAACGGAGAAGCCTGCCCATCCTATGATAAGTGCAATGACAACAACGGTAGCGGTATAACCCAGATAACGCTTGCATTTCTCCTGTTTCATTATTTTTTTACGATTTTTCTTTTGTTCTTTATAACGGTCAACTTTTTCCTGACTCATAAGAAATCTCCTTGCAATTTTTTTTGTAATAATGGTATTATACACCATGTAGGAATAAAATTGAACAAAAAATTTAAAAACTAATAGAAAACAAAAAAATAGAAGAAGGAAAGAAAAATGAAGCAGGGAATAATTTTTGATATGGATGGAACACTGTGGGATTCTACAGTCGGTGTGGCAGAATCCTGGAATGAAATATTAAAACAGGAAAAAGTGAACCGTACACCTCTGACTGTAGAGGATTTTCGTGGAATCATGGGAAAAACAATGGATGTTATTGCAGCAAAATTTTTCCCGGATATGCCGGAAAAAGAGCGGATGGAACTTTTAGATAAATGTGGCGAATATGAAAATGAATATCTGTCCGGGCATGGTGCAGTGTTATATCCGGGTGTGGAAGAAACCTTTGCAAAGCTGAAGGAAAAATATGAACTTTATATCGTAAGCAATTGTCAGAGCGGATATATCGAGGCTTTTCTTTCTTATTATAATTTAGGAAAATATATTTCTGATATAGAATGCTATGGAAATAATGAAAAACAGAAAGAAGATAATATAGCCCTGGTAGTATCCCGGAATGCACTTACCGATGCAGTGTATGTGGGAGATATCCAGAGCGATTACGAATCCAGCAAAAAGGCAGGAGTCGCTTTTATCCATGCAGCATATGGATTTGGCACAATTGATGATGAAGTACCGGAAATTGAAAATTTGTCACAGCTTCCGGAAGTGGTAGAAAAAGTATTTGCCGGAAAATAATTAAAATAGAAAACAGGAAACGAATGTAGAAATAAGAGAAAAAGAGTCTTGGTTGTTTGAAAAGAACGAAGCAAGGCTCTTTTTTAGTTGCCCGGTATTCGTAAAAGGCTGCCAGTGACAGGTTTTATAGGTTGACAAATAATATTATATGATATATAGTATTGAATATAAAATAGTAATGCATTAAAAATAATATTATATTTGTGAAAATCTGGAGGGAGTGATTGCATGGTATTTAATACAGGCGCGGCACTTCTGGATGCAATTGTTTTAGCTGTAGTATCAAAGGATGAGGAAGGTACTTATGGTTATAAGATTACGCAGGATGTGCGGAAAGCCATTGAAGTGTCAGAATCAACGCTGTATCCGGTGTTGCGAAGATTGCAGAAGGACGGTTGTCTGGAAGTATACGACAGAGAATGTGGGGGCAGAAATCGAAGGTATTATAAGATAACTGGGAATGGAAATGAAAGATTAACATATTATCGGAAGGAATGGGAAAATTATTCTTCGAAAATAACAGAATTATTTTCCGGAGAGGAGAAGATATGAACAGACAGGAGTTTATGAGAAGGCTAGAGCAGTTATTAGAAGGAATTCCGGAAGAGGAAAAACGGGAAGCAATTGCATACTATACCAGCTACTTTGAGGATGCAGGAGAAGAAAATGAAGAGAAGATAATCCGGGAATTAGAATCTCCGGAAAAAGTGGCAGCAACCATCTGGGCAGATTTCTCAGGATGCAATAATAGTGAGACAGCATCTTCCGGTAATCAGCAGAATTATAACGGTGCAAGCCAGAGTATGGGACAGCAGAATTATAATGGTGCAAGCCAGAATATGGGGCAGCAGAATTATAACGGAACGATCCAGAGGGAAGACAATACCACAAGAAATATTCTGCTTATAATCCTGCTGGTGCTTACTTCACCAATCTGGGGCGGTATTTTAGTAGCAATTGGTGGAACGTTAGCAGGAATTATCGGAGGACTATTTGGAATTGCAGTCGGCTGTGTGATCGGCGGAATAGCGGTAGTAGGTGTAGCAATTACAATTTTGGTAACAGGCGTAATTTCCTTAGGTTTTATTTCTATGGCAGCCGGACTTCTGATGCTTGCAATTGGATTATGTGCGGCCGGACTTCTGGTTCTGGTATGTGGAAAGTTTCTTCCATGGTTTGCAAAAGGAATTGCAAAATTATGGCAGTCACTGTTTAAGAAGAAAGGGGGCGCTTGCGCATGAAAAAAGCATTAAAAATTATTTTTGGTATCGCATTAGGCTGTTTTCTTTTAGGCTGCGTGGTATTAGGAATTGGAATTGCAACCGGTGGAACCATGCGGGAATTTGTAGAAGCAGTGCAAAATAATAAATTTGCATTTCATTGGGATGTAACTGACTGGGAAGGACAGGATAAAGGAACAGACAGTACAGAAGAGACTGCATTTGCACCGGAAGATGTGAAATCACTTGATATCGATATGGATGCAGGAATGTTGAAAGTAGTCAAAGGAAAAGGCAAAGAGATTAAGGTAATAACAACTTCTAAAAATGCCGAGGTAGAGACTGCATTGGAAGATGGAACTTTAACAATCAGCGAAAACTTCCATGCCGCATATTGGGGCGATGGAGTGCATCGTTTACAGGTGGTTATTGAAGTGCCGGAACAGCTTGAATTAGAGGAACTTTCGGTTGAAGTCGGAGCAGGAGATATTGATATAAAAGAAGGACTGCTGACGACAGCATATGCAAGCTTTGATGTGGATGCCGGAAATCTTGATTTTGCCGGTGAAGTAAAAGGTGATTTGGACGCTGATTGTAATGTGGGAAACATGGAATTGAAATTAACCGGTGGGCAGCAGGATTACAATTACAGTTTAAGCTGTGGTGTTGGTTCTATAAAAGCAGGAGATATTTCTGTTGCCGGACTTGGCAGAGATGACGAAATCGACAATGGTGCAGATTATGATATGGATATAAACTGTGACGTGGGAAATGTTGATGTGATTTTTGAAAAACGATGAGAAACACGCTTTGTGGGCTGCCAGCATAAAAATGATAGCAGATAATGTGAAAAGACATTGCCTGCTATCATTTTTTAGAAAATTATTTACTTGGAAACCCACTCATTTACATCATTGATTTTACTTAAAACCGGGAGCAGAATCAGGCAGAGAATAATGCCGACAACACCCTGGACGATATTGAATGGAATACCTGCAGCAGAAGAAGCAATTCCGGTAGCAAGAGCAGCGGAGGAGAAAGAACCGCTGGCAAATGCAGCAAGACCTGCTTCAAACAGGAAGTAGCCAAGTACCATAAGAGCCTCACCTACGATACCGCCGATAACAACGCGGACACTGCGGTTAGCTTTGGAAGAAATGCTAAGACGCAGTTTGTGGAACAGAAGTCCGGCGATGCATGCGGTCAGAGCCTTGATGATTAAAGTGGCAGGAGCCCAGGTCATATAGCCGGAGAAAATATCAGCAAACATGGAGCCGATACCAGCGGCAAGTGCACCAATTCCAGGTCCTAAGATAATACCACATAGGAGTACCAGTCCGTCTCCTAAATGAATATATCCAAAAGTTGGTGTAGGAATCTTAATAATCATAGTTGCAATGCAGGTAAATGCAGCAAGCAAGGCCGCAGTAACCATTTTCTTTGTATTTTTCATAATAAAGTAAATCCTTTCTTTGGTATGTGATCTGCAAATCGTTTTCCCTATCATATGTAAAATGTGGTTTGATTAAAATAGCCAGATATAACAAATATGACCATGCCAGTTTGAAGGCAAAAGGAGTATACAAATTTTTACGATTGCCGAAATGCTCATTCATTGGTAAAATAGTCACGGAAACATGACTACAAAAAAGGAGATAAAATAATGAAGAAAGAAGTTCGGATTGCATTATATATAGTTTCTATAGTGTGTGTGATTCTGCTGGGTGCAGCAATGATATATGCAGCCCATCACGGTGGAAGCATCCGCCAGAAGGACAGCCGGCAGATTGCCGCAACAGCAGGGACAGAAGCGGCAGAAGACAGCAAGGATAAAAATGGAGAATCCGATTTAAAGACCAGTGATAAAAGTGACGGTAAAAATGATGCGGAAGCCGGAAAGGATGCTGCTTCTGAAGATGCAGATAAGAATACGGAGAAAAATGTAAAAACAACAGATGTAACCGAAGATACAACACTGATGTTTACCGGAGACGTACTTTTTGCCAATTCTTTTAAAACAAACTATGATGCCGGAGGCATAGATGCTGTCATAGATAATGGCATGAGAGAGCTGCTTGTAAATGCAGATATTACCATGGTAAATGAAGAATTTCCGTTTAGTAACCGGGGCACCCAGATGGAGGACAAGCAGTATACCTTCCGCACAGACCCATCCTATGCAGCCGCATTAAAGGAAATGGGCGTGGACGTGGTCACTCTGGCAAATAATCATATCCTCGATTATGGAAGGGAAGCATTGAGTGATACTTTTACAACATTAGATGGACAGGGCATTTTATATGCCGGAGCAGGGGACAGCGTAGAGCGGGCGCAGGAAGTGCAGGTAATAGAAGTAAATGGGAAAAAGTATGGATTTCTTGCAGCATCCCGTGTACTTCCGGTTGCCGGCTGGAATGTAGAAAGCGCAGTACCGGGAGTCCTTTCTACTTATGATGAAACGCGGTTTGTCAATGCCATTGCCGAAGCACGCAGTCAGTGTGATGTGCTGGTGGTTTATGTCCACTGGGGCTTGGAACATCAGGAAAAACCTGAGGCATATCAGAGAACACTGGCACAGAAATATATTGAAGCCGGTGCAGATGTAGTGTTTGGTGCACATTCCCATTGTCTGCAGGGCATTGAATATATCGATGGAAAGCCGGTGTTTTACAGCCTTGGCAATTTTGTTTTTGGCAGCAGCATTGAGCGCACCATGGCAGTGGAAATGGTAGTGGATAAGGAGGGTACAATTTCTTATAAGCTGGTGGGAGCAAAGGCAGAAAATGGAAAGACCAGACAGATGAATGAATTAGAACAGCAGCAGTTGAATGACTATATCAACAGCATTTCCTTTGGCGTAACGGTGCAGGATGACGGAACCGTAACACCACAATAAGAGACAGCAGAGTATGAAACAGTATTGGTACAATAAGCTGAAAAGAAGTGCATAAAAATACAGGATTGCGATAGAGTAGTAATAAAAGAAATTGCCGGGAGATGGAATGAACAGTTCGAAACGGGAAAACTTACTGAATCTGGCACTGGATGCAACGGAAGAGGAAAGACAGCAGTCCTTAAACTTAAATGTAGGATATCAGGAAGAAACGGACACATGGGAAGTCATTGTAAAATATACCGGAAGTCTCAGAAAATTAGAGGAGATATTTCCGGATATTGAAGTTACAGAACTGAGCAATGAATATGCAGTTATCCGGCTGCCGGAGGCTTTGATGGATGCGGTAACAGACCGGACAGAAATTGAATATATGGAAAAACCAAAGAGGCTCTTTTTCTCTGTACAGCAGGGAATCAGAGCCTCCTGCATTACGTCCCTTTATACAAGAAAAATGGGGTTAGGGGGAACGGGATTGAGTGGGAAAGGTGTGATAACGGCATTTTTAGATAGTGGCATCGATTACAGACACCCGGATTTTAGAAAGGAAGATGGAAGCAGCCGGATTCTGGCAATCTGGGATCAGACCATTGCAGGAAATCCACCGGCGGGATTCCGGCTTGGAACGGAATACGACCGGGACGTAATCAATGAAGCATTGCAGCAGGAGGATATACAGGAGGGGTACCGTATCTGCCCCAGCCGGGATTTATCCGGGCACGGAACCCATGTGGCAGGAATCGCAGCGGGAAATGGAAGATCATCCAATGAAAGAAACCGGGGCGTGGCATATGAAAGTGATTTGCTGGTGGTAAAGCTTGGCACACCGGGAAAAAATTCTTTTCCAAGGACAACAGAGCTGATGCTTGGAATGGATTATATTCTCCGGAAAGCACTGGAACTTAAGCAGCCGGTGGCAGTAAATATAAGCTTTGGCAATACCTATGGTTCCCATGATGGAACCTCTCTTCTTGAAACCTATTTATCTGATATGGCAAATTACTGGAAATCGGTTTTGGTGATTGGCGCCGGAAATGAAGGCAGTGCCAGAGGGCATACCTCCGGGCAGCTTGTAATGGGAAGAGAACAGGAAGTGGAATTCGCAGTAGGAGAATATGAGCCTGCGTTAAGCTTACAAATCTGGAAATCCTATGCGGATATTTTTTCCATCCGGATTACGCATCCCAGTGGGAAAACGGTGGGGATTATCCGGCAGCTGCAGGGCCCCCAGAGATTTACTATCGAAGGAACGCAGGTTTTATTATATTTTGGAGAACCAAGCCCTTTTAGTACTTTTCAGGAAATCTATTTTGATTTTCTTCCGGTGGAAAATTATATCGACAGCGGAATCTATAAAATAACGCTGATACCGGAAAAGATTGTAACCGGGGCCTATAATATGTGGCTGCCTTCCCTTGCGGTCATCGGAGAAGCAACCGGATTTTTATATCCCACAGAAGAGACAACGCTTACAATTCCATCCACTGCCTATAAGGTAATTTCGGTGGGGGCCTATGATGCAAGATATAATCAGGTGGCAGCCTTTTCCGGGAGAGGGTTCACCAGAGAGACCAATCAGGTGAAACCGGACATCTGTGCGCCAGGAGTGGACATTGAATCCTGTGCACCAGGCGGCGGTTATACCGTACGAAGCGGAACTTCAATGGCAACGCCATTTGTAACCGGGACGGCAGCACTTTTTATGCAATGGGGAATTGTAGAGAAACATGATGCTTTTTTATATGGGGAAAAAATAAAAGCATATCTCATCCGGGGAGCAAGACCACTGCCGGGATATTCTTTTTTCCCAAATCCAAGGCTGGGCTGGGGTGTATTGTGTGCAGCGGACAGCCTGCCATCGGATGCCGGATGAATACGGTTGTGCTTTTATGACACTTTTCTGAATAAATATTGTAAAAAACGATAATTTGATGTACAATTAAATAATGCAGGAAGGAATGTATAGACAGAAAAATATATATTTTTTGGAGGGGCTATGCAGGAGAAGAATACGCTGGATGAATTGTTTAAAGGGAAAAAAGGATTTGCGGAATGTTACCAGACTCTGCAGTTATTAAGTGAAAGTACCGATGATTATTTATTTCTGGCAGATTTAAAAGAGGGTAAATTTTATTTCGCCAGCAATGATATATCAAAGAGATATGCATTGCGCATGGATGAAAACAACAGCTGCGGCATAGATGACTGGAAAGATATTGTATATGAAAGAGACTTAAACCAGTGGGTTAATGATATGGAATCTATCTGCTCTGGAAGAAGCCTGATACATGATCTGGAATACCGGCTGGTAGACAGAAACAGCAATCTGGTCTGGATCAGCTGTCGTGGGAAAGCTGAACTGGATGAGACCGGGATTCCTTATGTAATGGTGGGAAGAACATCAGATACTGTCCTTTTGGGAAAGACAGATTCACTTACCGGACTTTTTAATAGTACTAAATTAATGGAACATCTGGATGAAATGCTGAACAGCAGAAAAGAAGGTGTTTTGCTTGTCCTTGGTGTGGATAATTTTAAAAATATCAATACGAAATATGGAAGAGGCCATGGTAATTTTATTTTAAAGAGGATTGCGGCTCTTCTGGAAAATAGTATTGATGAAAACATAAAAATTTATCGTCTGGATGGTGACCGGTTTGCAGTTAATTTTGTGGGATATGATATGGAGGCTGTGCGTGAGGTATACCAGAATATACAGATGAAGATGATGGAGAACTGTACCTTTTCAGCAGGTGCAGTCTGCTATCCGATGTCCGGAATCAAGGATGCCAATACACTGTTTAACTATGCGGAAAGTTCTCTGGACCGTGCCAAGAAGAGCGGTAAGAACCGGTTGATTCTTTTCTCAGCAGAAGATTATGAGAAACAGTTGTCGGTTATTGACTTAACAGAAGAAATCAGAAAGAGTATCCGCAACCAGTGTGATGGATTTTATCTTCTCTTCCAGCCACAGATTGGGATGAGTAATTATGAAGTAGTGGGAGCAGAGGCACTGCTCCGTTTCCGCTCAAAATATCATGGGGTGGTGTCACCAAATCTTTTTATTGGAATATTAGAGCAGAGCGGAATGATTGTGCAGGTGGGAAAATGGGTATTAAAGGAAGCCATTGCCCAGTGTGCAAAGTGGCGGCGTTATAATCCGGAATTCCGTATGAGTATTAATCTTTCTTATATACAGTTACAGCAGCCGGATTTAAGCCAGTACATTTATGATTTATTAGAACAGGAAGGAATTCCCGGAGAAGCTATTATTCTGGAACTGACAGAAAGCATGCAGTTACAGGATTATACCAAATACAATCAGTTATTTTATCAGTGGGGCAAGCGTGGTATACAGATTTCCATGGATGATTTTGGAACCGGATATTCCAGCTTAAGTTATCTTAAGAGTCTGGCAATTGATGAGATTAAAATTGACCGCTGCTTTGTCAGCCGGATTAATATGAGTGCATACAATTACCGGCTTCTTCGTAATATTTTGGAACTGGCAAGAAGTGCACAGATCCGGGTAGTATGTGAAGGGGTAGAAACACCGGAGGAATTACAGACACTTGCAGAGCTTGCACCTGAAGTTTTACAGGGGTTCTATTTCAGTAAACCGATTGAAGAAGAGCTGTTTGAAAAACAGTATATTTTTGGACATGTAGAGGAAGAACGGTGGCAGGAAGATTGTGGGAATAGTACAGTGATTCTGCCGGAAGCAGGAGACGGTACCGATTATAAAGCGATATTAGACCAGTTAGAAGAGATGGTCTATGTCATAGATGCGGAAAGCTATGAGTTATATTATATGAATTCTGCCGGACAACGAATCAGCGGCGTCAGTGATTATGCCGGCAAGAAATGTTATCAGGTATTAGAGGGCAGGGAAGAACCGTGCCCAGATTGTAATATGGCAAAATTAAAGCATAAGAAGTTTTTGACCAGATATGCAAATAATGAATTCTTAGGAACCCAGATGTTGATGAAGGATAAATTAGTAAACTGGGGCAATAAGGCAGCACGCCTTCAGATAGGTATTGACATGAATACCATCAATATTTCCATGAGCAGGCTGGAAGAACAGTTAGAAGTGGAAAAGGGCATTGTGAAAGCCTTGGAAGAGGCGAAAGAAAAAGAAAATGAAGCTGATATCATCAGTGAACTTCTTCATCATACCGGGGAATTTTATCAGGCAGACCGCTGCTATATCTTTTTATATTCCAAAGAGGCAGATAGCTGGAGTAATGTCTGTGAGTGGTGTGAAAATGAGATTCAGAGCCAGCAGCTTTATCTGGCATCGGTACCGGGTGACCGGGTAAAACTGGTGATTGGTAGTCTGAAGGAAGACAGACCGGTTATTATCAAAGATGTGGATATGTATCGGGAGTCAGCACCGGATTTGTGGAAAATATTAGTGCATCAGGAAATACGCAGGCTGATGCTTCTTCCATTGTTAAATGAAGGTCATTTATTTGGATTTATTGGTGTGGATAATCCGAAATACCGCCCAAATGATAAGACTTTTCTTGCCAGAATACGTCCTTTTATTTCAAATATACTGATTCGTGACGGAATGATGGATGTAAAGAGTGAAATGATAGCCCGTATGACGGGTATGCTGAAGGAAGAAAATATATTACAGTCTGTAAAACTGGGACTGTGGACGCTGGAACTGGATACGGTCAATGGAAAGAACCGTCTGTATGTGGATAAGAGCATGCGCAGCATTCTGGGCATAGACGACATTATGAACAGCGAGGAATATTTCAGGTTCTGGTATGATAACATCAGTGATGGTTATTACGATTATGTACAGAATACATTACATGATATTATTACAACCGGAAAGATTATCGAGATGGAATATACCTGGAATCATCCGGAACGTGGAAAAGTGACAGTACGCTGTGTTGGAGTGCTTGGTCATCAGGAAAATGGTGTCTATACATTAAAAGGATATCATCGCATTAATAATGATATGATTCGGAAAAAATTTTTAAAGAGTCAGGAATATGAACGTATGGAGTATAATGAGAAGAAACATACCATTTATTTCCATACAAATCGTTCTATGTTAAAGGGAAATCAGCTAAAAGAGGTTGGATTTCCGGAAAGCTGGGAGGATGGAATGGTACATCCCCATTTCCGGGATGTATTTCATGCAGCGTTTACCGGTGTAGAATATAGAAAAGAGGATCAGGTATTAGAAATTCTTTTAAAAAACAAGCAGGATGAGTTTGAATGGTTCCGCCTGGACATCTGTAAAATCGGAGACCAGAAACAGGATGAAAATTTGAGGATAGTTACTATTTATCAGATTGAAGATCATCAGAATATTCAGTTAAAGTATTTACAGAGAGAAGACTTTTATCAGGCAATGCTGTCGGAGACCGTGGCATATGCTGAGGTAGACCTGAGTAATGGTAAGATTCAAAGCAGTGGTGGACTCTGGAAAGATTACGTAGCAGAGGGCGAGCGGGAAGCATTAAATTATGTGAAGGTTTTCAACCGTCATATTGATGAGCTGGTCTTAGAGGAAGACCAGTTTGGCTGCTATGATGTATTAGAACAGGAAAAGATGGTTTATAATTATAACAGAGGAACGGCTACTGTGAATTATCAGCTTCGCAGAAGGATGGCAAGAGGAAGTTACCACTGGATGGAACTTACCGTACATGTATTTCAGGAGCAGGTGACGGAAAATATGTATGCACTGCTGTATCTTAAGGATATAGATGGACAGAAACGCCGTCAGCAGGAACAGGAGCGTGCAGCCAATACCGATCCGTTGACGAACGTACTGAACCGGCGGATATTTGAACAATATACCAGCCATTATGTATTAGAAGAAGCAAAGAAAGGGGAAGTGTGTGCACTTCTCATATTGGATATTGATAATTTTAAACAGATTAATGATACCAAGGGACATCCATATGGAGATAAAGTATTGCGTACTTTTGTGGATACCATTCATGAAAGCTTCCGCCGTACTGATTATATAGGAAGACTTGGTGGGGATGAATTTGTAGTATTGTTTAAAGGATTTTGCTCAAAGAAAACTTTGGATAAGAGACTGGCACGGATGCAGGAACAGTTGCGGGAGAAGCTTCCAACTCCTGTATCCTGCAGTGTTGGAATCACCCTGATTAAAAAAGACAGCTATAACTATGAAGATAGTATCAGGCAGGCAGATAAAGCTTTGTATACAGCAAAGCATAAAGGAAAGGATACCTGTTGTTACTGGGAAGAGTCAGAAAAATAGGCATTGACGGAGACAAAAGGTATATGTTATGATGATGGCGTATCAGGGAGTAGTTCGCACCGGATAGCCGGTGTTGTATTTTTCGTCATCACGTTATCTGAAGAGGGATAACCGGAATATACACTGCAGAGGAACGAGACTTTTACCGTATTATTTTGATGCGGTAAAAGTGCTCGTTCCTTTTTTGCTTACAGGAAATTGCGTTCCTGTAAAGTAAAAGAGGCTCCGCGAGGATGCGCACTGCGGCGCATAAGGTAGATGTTGCAAGCGACCGCCGCAGGCGCGGGAATGTGCCAAGGCACATTCTTTGTTGCGCATAGTTGATACCCGGTAACATAAAAAGCAGGAGGTTAAGCGTATATGAAAGCATATTGGAATTGTACGAAAGAGCAGTTGGAAGAAATGTTTGGCTTTCGGGAAAAAGGATTAACAGAAGAAGAAGTAGAAAGAATACGAAAAGAGACAGGCGAGAACCGGCTGAGCGAGGGCAGACATAAGAGTCTGCTGCAGGTGTTTTTAAGTCAGTTTTGTGACTTGATGGTCATAATCCTGATTATTGCAGCAATTATTTCCATGTTTTCCGGAAATGTTGAGAGCACTATCGTAATTTTTCTGGTATTACTTATGAATGCTGTTCTTGGTACGATACAGTATAGGAAGGCAGAAAAATCACTGGATAGTTTGAAGGATTTGGCGGCACCAACGGCCCGAGTTATCCGGGATGGAAAACGTCAGGAGATTGCATCCAAAGAGATTGTGCCCGGGGATTATGTAATCTTAGAAGCAGGGGACATGATTGTGGCAGACGGAAGAATTCTTCGCAATTATTCCCTGCAGGTCAATGAAGGCTCACTGACAGGAGAGTCTGTCAATGTAGAAAAAAATGAAGAAGTATTGCCGGAAGAAGTACCGTTGGCAGACCGGAAAAATATGGTATTTTCCGGAAGCTTTGTAACATATGGAAGAGCGGAGGTACTTGTAACAGCAACAGGAATGGAAACGGAATTAGGAAAGATTGCCGGGTTGATGAATCAGACGAAGGAGCGGAAGACTCCGCTTCAGATAAGTCTTGATTCTTTCAGCAAAAAGCTGGCAATACTGATTATGGCAATCTGTGCACTGGTCTTTTGTCTTGGCATTTACCGGAAGATGCCGGTCATTGATGCCATGATGTTTGCTGTTGCACTGGCAGTAGCGGCAATACCGGAAGCATTAGGCTCCATTGTTACAATTGTGCAGGCAATGGGAAGCAGGAGAATGGCAAAGGAGCACGCCATTGTCAAAGAATTAAAAGCTGTGGAAAGCTTAGGCTGTGTATCGGTAATCTGCTCCGATAAGACGGGAACACTGACACAGAATAAGATGCATGTGGAAGAGGTTTATCTGAATGGTATGACTTGTAAACCGGATGAGATGACCTTGGAGTCCAGCCTGCAAAGGCTTTTTTTATACAATGCTATTTTAAATAATGATGCCAGCATAACGGATGGAAAAGTACTGGGAGATCCGACAGAATCTGCCCTGTTGGAAATGTTCCACGAAGTCCGCCTGAATCAGGACAGAACGGAAAATGTAGGGCAGCTTACCATACAGGAAGAAACGATTCGAAATATGATTCCGAGATTAGAAGAAATTCCATTTGATTCTGAACGGAAATGCATGAGCAGTAAATACCGGCTGCATGGCGAAGAAGAAATTATTTTTACAAAAGGAGCAGTAGATGTCCTTTTAAACCGTTGCATAAATGTGGCATATGAAGAAGAGATAAGACCGATGGATAATGTAGAAATCGCAAAAATCCAGAAGCAGAATCAGCATTTTTCTGAAAATGGACTCAGGGTACTGGCATTTGCATGTAAGAAGTCCGGGGGAGAACTGACGGTGGAAAAGGAAAATGGACTTACCTTTTTAGGATTAGCTGCCATGGCAGACCCGCCAAGGGAAGAATCCATACAGGCAGTAGCAGATGCGAAGCGGGCGGGAATCCGCACCGTAATGATTACCGGAGATCACAAAATCACAGCCGTTGCGATTGCAAAGCGTATTGGAATCTATGAAGAGGGGGATCTGGCATTAACCGGAACAGAGCTGGATGCCTGCCCGGAAAAAGAACTGGAAGAAAAAATTGATAAAATATCTGTTTATGCGAGAGTGTCACCGGAACATAAGATACGGATTGTAAAAGCCTGGCAGAAGAGGGGCAATATCGTTTCCATGACCGGAGACGGTGTAAATGATGCACCGGCATTAAAGCAGGCAGACATCGGAGTAGCCATGGGAATAACCGGAACGGAAGTGGCAAAGGATGCGGCAGCCATGATATTAACAGATGATAACTTTGCTACGATTATTAAAGCAGTAACGAACGGAAGAAACATTTACCGTAATATAAAAAATGCTATTTTATTTTTACTTTCCGGCAACATGGCAGGAATTTTATCTGTATTGTATACATCCCTTTTGGGGCTTCCGGTTCCATTTGCTCCGGTGCATTTACTGTTTATTAACCTGCTGACAGATTCCCTTCCGGCAATTGCCATTGGCGTGGAACCGCAGGATGCAAGTTTATTGGAAGAAAAACCAAGGCAGGCATCGGAAGGAATTTTATCTGGAGAGACATTCCGGCGAATTATGTTGCAGGGCTTATGTATTGCGGCATCCACCATGGCAGCATTTTATATCGGAAATGGAAAGGGTGCGGCAATGGCATCCACTATGGCATTTGCAACACTGACATTGGCGCGTCTTTTCCATGGATTTAACTGTCGTGGAAACAAGACCATTTTTGCATTGGGCTTTACCGGAAATCCATACAGTATCCTTGCATTTGTGTCTGGAAGTGTGCTGCTGGGACTGGTGCTTTTTGTACCGCTGCTGAGGGGGTTATTTTCAGTAGAATCATTGTCCTGTCCTGCTGTGATTGAGATTATTCTGCTGGCAGCACTTCCGACCATTGTCATCCAGATGGTCAGAGGAGTGAGAGAGTTAAAAAAATAAGCCAAATTTGCGCCGGTGTCCGGGTAGAAGCAAGCTGCTAAAATGCGACCGTTCTAAGAAAGTGTTTTTTCTTTCTATATTAAAATAGTCTTTCCAATGTTTGACATCTCGCCCCGTCTGTCCGTCGGAGTACGGATGCATTATCGGAATCTGCACAAGGGCTCTTAGAATTTCGTCTGTAACCGGCAACACTGGCACAGGGATGTGCCAGTGAGGCGCAATTGAACACGGATGTGAATTTGCGCCGGTTGCCAGCCGAAATCAAACACAATATCGAAATTCTTATGTGCCCTTGCAGATTCCAGTTCGCATCCGCTTCCGACGGACAGACGGGGTGAGCAGTCAAAGCAGCGGAAAGACAATTTATTATCAGAAAAAACACTTTCAAGAACGATAACGCATTTCATCAAAAACTTCTTCCCGGACACCGGCTGCAAATTCGTGCTTGTATTATTCTCTCTGTCCTTAGCCCATCTGGCTGCATCAACTCTTGACGGAAGCTGTCCTGCGACATATACTAAGCTTAATCACAAGGTAAGGAATGAGACAGATGTATCGGAAAAAGATAATCAGGCATTTGGCACTGCTGTGGAGCATCCTGTTTCTGGTAGCCATTGCAGGCGCATCCACCAGAACAGAACAGGTTTCCCCGGCAGAGAAAGAAGCCTTTGCAGTAAATTACATAGAATTAAAGAATGTCCGTCTTTTAGATACTCCGGATAAGATGTTATCCAGAGAGGAGCAGATGCAGAATACAGGCATTGCGGCATTGACACTAGGCTGCAGCGGTGGACTGGCGAACCATAGGAGAAATATTGGAATGATGTTCTGGCTGCTGTTGGTGGTACTGCCACAGCTTTTTATGGGACGCATTCAGAGGAACCGGAAGAAGCATGGCGATAATGTACTAAGGAGCCTGATGTTAGCAAGGTTTGAGCGGAAGGCGGACGGAAAGAAGGAAGCATTGGCACCCGCATATTAAATACATAAAATAATAATATGCGAGGTGTAAGAAATGAATATTTTTATCTGGATTATGATAATCTTAGGTGGTGGAGTAGGAATTCTTTCCTGTGCTTATCTGGTACTGGCAATGCCGGTACTTCTGGTATGGAAGATTTGCCGGAAGGTAAAATATCACATTGGATTATTTGATTAGAAGATAAAGAAAAGAGGATTCTGGAATCTGGCAGCAGGTCAGAAAACAGAGTCCTCTTTGTTATGCATTTTCTAAAATTTTTATGAAAACCATGATATTTTTCGAAAGTGAGATGTAAAAATGTTCGGAATAAGGTAATATAAAAAAACAGAGTGAGAAAGAAAAAGTAAAATAGAAAAATAAGAAATGGAAAACGAGAGAATATCATATGCTTCAGATTCAACACATTTATAAGGAATATAAGACCGGAAGTCTGGTGCAGAAGGCACTGGATGATGTCAGCTTAAATTTAAGGGATAATGAGTTCGTGGCAATCCTCGGGCCGAGCGGTTCGGGAAAGACCACATTGCTTAATATAATCGGAGGACTCGACCGTTATGATAGCGGAGATTTGATTATCAATGGAATATCCACGAAGAAATACAAGGACAGAGATTGGGATTCTTACCGGAACCATACCATTGGTTTTGTGTTTCAAAGTTATAATCTGATTCCCCATCAGACGGTACTTGCAAATGTGGAACTGGCATTGACCATTTCCGGTATCGGTAAGGCAGAGCGGAAGAAACGGGCCGTTGCGGCATTAGAGCAGGTGGGACTGGGAAACCAGTTACACAAGAAGCCAAGCCAGATGTCCGGTGGACAGATGCAGCGTGTAGCCATTGCAAGAGCTTTGGTCAATGACCCGGATATTCTGCTGGCGGATGAACCGACGGGAGCATTGGACAGTGACACCAGTGTGCAGGTCATGGATTTGCTGAAGGAAGTGGCAAAAGACCGGCTGGTAGTTATGGTAACCCATAACCCGGAATTAGCAGAGCAGTATGCTACCAGAATTGTTAGATTAAGTGATGGAAAAATTCGTGCTGACTCCAATCCTTATGAAGTGGATGAAGAAATGTTGAAGGAACCGGAGCATAAAAACATGGGAAAATCCTCCATGTCATTTCTTACGGCATTGTCCTTAAGCTTTAATAATTTAAAAACGAAAAAGGCAAGAACCCTGCTGACTTCCTTTGCAGGCTCTATTGGAATTATCGGCATTGCACTGATATTATCTCTTTCTACCGGTGTAAATAAATATATCAAAAATGTAGAGAAAGAGACCTTATCCGAGTATCCGCTGCAGATTCAGAGTACGGGATTCAGCCTTGCATCCATGAGCCTTGGAATGGCAGATTCTGAAAAGAATACGGAAAGTGATGACGAAAATGCCGAAACAGATAAAGAAAATTCCGGGGATAAAGTAAAAGTCATTAAGATGGTAACCAATATGTTTTCCACGATGGCATCTAATGACCTGGAGGCTTTGAAAAAGTATCTTGATGAAGGAGACAGTGGAATTGAGCAGTATACTACAGCGGTGGAGTATACTTATAATATCAGTCCGCAGATTTTTAAGGAAAATGAAGACGGGATACGTCAGGTAAATCCGGACAAATCTTTTGATGCAGTAGGTCTTGGATCTTCATCTGGTTCCAATAGTCTGATGTCATCCATGATGAGCACGGATGTTTTTTATGAGATGCCGGAAAACAGTAAGTTATATGAAAAGCAGTATGATATTAAGGAAGGACGCTGGCCGGAAAATTATAATGAGTGTGTGGTGGTGCTTACTTCCAATGGCGGAATTAGTGACTTTTTACTGTATACATTAGGTCTTCGTGACCCGCTGGAATTAGATGAAATGATACAGCAGTTTGCCAGTGAGGAAAATATCGAGACGCCATCTGATTTTGGAACTTATACTTATAAAGATCTGGTAGGAATCCGGTTTAAGCTGGTGAACAGTGCGGATTATTATACTTATGATGAAGAGTATCAGGTCTGGAAGGATAAGTCGGATAATGAAGACTTTATGAAACAACTGGTGGCAGACGGAGAAGAGCTTACGATTGTAGGTGTGGTGCAGCCGGCAGAAGGAAGTAATGCCGCATCCTTAAATGCAGGAATTGCATATCCAAAATCTCTGACAAAGCATGTGGCAGAGGAATCGGCAAAGAGTGAGATAGTAAAACAGCAGCTTGCAAATCCATCCGTAAATGTCTTTACCAATGAAGCGTTTGGTGAGGTAGATAAGGAAAACGGATTTGATATGCAGTCATTGTTTACCGTAGACAGTGAAGCATTGGAAAAAGCATTTTCCTTTGATGAAAGTGCCTTAAGCGGGTTGGAAAATTCTATGGGGGATATGGGAAGTGCCGATTTGTCCGAAGAATTTTCCATGGATGCTTCTTCCATGGGTCAGTCAATTTCTGCGGAAGAAATGCAGGCAATTGCAGGCAGTCTCTTAGAGGGCTACCAGCAGTATGCAAAGGATAATCCGCAGGCAGATTATTCGAATCTGTCCCAGTATTTTATGAACTATTTAAATACGGAAGAAGCCCGGAAAATTTTATCCGATAATATCAAAGAGATTATTACGGCAAATGGCATGGTAACTATTACACCGGAGCAGATACAGAGCCTCATCCAGCAGATTATGGGTGGATATCAGCAATATGTCATAGACCATGGTTATACCGACCCGGAGAAATTTGATGAGTACTTAGCAGAATATTTGCAGACAGAGGAAGCCCAGGGGATCATAACAGCGTGGGCATCTGAGATATTTACAGGTAGTGGAAATATTGAGATTACGCAGGAGCAGATGCAGAAATTGTCTTCTGAATTATTTGCAGGTTATCAGACTTATGCACAGAATAATGGATTACCTGACCCGGCAAAATTGGGAGATTCTTTTGCGGCATATCTGAGTACAGCAGATGGTCAGCAGAGAATTGCAGCCGGACTTTCGAATGTTATGAATGTGGACGCAGTACAGCAGCAGATGATGACGGCAATACAGCAGTATATGCAGCAGGCAGTGACACAGATGGGAAACAAGCTGCAAAGTGCCATGGCATCCGGCATGCAGGTGGATGAAGAAGCATTTTTAAATGCATTTCAGATTAATATGAATGAGGATGAACTGACAGAGCTTTTGATGTCTATGGGTTCTGCAACCGGAACAACTTATGAGAATAACTTAAAGAAATTAGGCTATGTGGATTTTGCAGTGCCAAGCGGAATTAATATTTATCCGAAGGATTTTGAAAGCAAGGAGCATGTGGTAGAAATTTTAGATGCATACAATAACCGCATGGAAAAGGAAGGCAGGGACGAGCAGGTGATAACCTATACCGATATGGTAGGAACGCTGATGTCTTCCGTAACCGATATTGTGGATATTATCACATATGTACTGATTGCATTTGTGGCAATTTCGCTGGTGGTATCTTCCATTATGATTGGTGTCATTACTTATATCAGTGTGTTAGAGCGAAGAAAAGAAATCGGAATCCTAAGAGCCATTGGAGCATCGAAGCGGAATGTTTCCCAGGTATTTAATGCGGAGACCTTTATTATCGGACTGTGTGCCGGACTGATTGGAATCGGATTTACGCTGCTTCTGATTATTCCGGTCAATGCGATTATCCATAATCTTGCAAATACAACCGATGTAAGTGCGGTGCTTCCGGTAGTTCCGGCGCTGGTGCTGATTTTACTCAGTATCCTTTTGACACTTCTGGGTGGTCTGATCCCATCAAAGAAAGCATCGAAGAGTGACCCGGTAACAGCACTCCGGACGGAATAATGAGATTGACATTTTTTGAAAAACATTTATAATAAGTAGCAAAGCTACCTAAAAGGAGTGAAATTATAGCAGTGAAGATGCCGCTTGGACTTCGGATTGCAATTATAGACCGGGCATTCCGTCGCAAAATGGATGAATGGGCAGAAGAAATCGGAATTACTGCCGTCCAGCTTCGGGTATTAGGAGAAGTCAGTCTGATGGAAGATAATGGAGTGGAAGAAGTAAATCAGAAGGACTTAGAACATATCGAGCAGGTGACACATCCGACAATGACGGGAATTATAAAAAGGCTTGAGGCAAAAGGTTTTTTAATCTGTGCACCAAGTGAGAATGACCGGCGTTATAAGAAAATATCCTGTACGGAGAAATCCCGTGGAATTCATAAGGAGATTGCGAAGAAGGAAGCACTGGTTGTAAAAGATATGTGTAAGGATTTTACACCGGAGCAGAAGGAAGCATTTCTGCAAATGACAGAGATGATGTTACAGAATATTTCCTAAGCATAAAATAAAAGTGAAATCGGAAGAGAAGGAAGTTACCGTGTAAATTTTCTTTTCTGATTTCACTTTCGTTTTGAACTAATAGGTAGCTTTGCGACTTAATAAAAGAAAAATGGAGGTAATGATTATGCCAATGCATAAGAGAGAAAGTTTGATTTATACGGTGTTAATGTGTTTTACCATGGTATTATGGATGAGTATGTATAATGTAGCACTGCATATGGGAACACTGAATATGGAAGTAATAAGAGAAGGCTGGCTGGGATTCCCGCTGGCATATGTATGCGCAATGTGTCTGGATTGGCTTCTGGTATCTAAAATTGCAAAGGGATTTGCATTTCGTTTTCTGGTAAAACCGGAAAGCAGCACAACGAAAAAAGTGATTGCAGTTTCCTGCTGTATGGTAGTTCCGATGGTAATTTTCATGTCCTTATACGGTGGACTGGAAGCCTGCGTAAAAAGCGGAGCATGGAATATGCTTCCGATTATCTGGCTTACCAATATTCCAAAGAATTTTATTATGGCACTGCCGTTTCAGCTTCTGATTGCAGGTCCGTTGGTAAGAAAGATTTTCCGGACAGCATTTCCGGTTGGAACCGTATTATTAGAAGCAGAAAGTGGAAATCCTGTATGAGAATTCCTCTTGTAAAATCCAAACATATGTGCTAATATAAAACAAGAACAAATGTTCTTGAAAGGCATTGATATGAATGGAAATAAAATCTATTTATGTATTGATTTAAAATCTTTTTATGCATCGGTGGAGTGCGTGGAACGGGGATGGGATCCGCTGACTGCCAGGCTGGTGGTCGCAGACCCGGAACGCTCAGAGAAAACCATCTGTCTTGCCGTATCACCGGCGTTAAAGCAGATGGGAGTTCCCAACCGGTGTCGTGTCTTTCAGATTCCCAAAGAAATTCCATATAAGATGGCACCACCCCGTATGCAGCTATATATTGATTATGCAGCGGAAATCTATGGCGTATATCTAAAATATATTGCAAAAGAAGATATTCAGGTCTATTCCATTGATGAAGCATTTTTGGATGTGACGGATTATCTGCATCTCTACCAGATGACAGCAGTGGAACTGGGCAGAAAAATTATGCAGGATATCTTAGATACGACCGGGATTCCTGCCGCCTGTGGAGTAGGAACCAATCTCTATTTAGCGAAGGTTGCTTTAGATATTATGGCAAAGCATGAAACAGACCGGATTGCCTATCTGGATGAAGCACGCTACCGGGAGAAGCTCTGGAAACATAAACCGCTGACTGATTTCTGGCGGGTGGGGCGTGGAACGGTAGAGCGTCTATCGAATATGGGCATCTGCACAATGGAAGAGATTGCCCATGCCAGAGAGTCTTTATTATATAAGTCTTTTGGCATAGATGCAGAGCTGTTAATTGATCACGCATGGGGAAGAGAACCGGTAACGATAGCGGACATCAAGGCTTATCGTCCGAAGAATACTTCTCTTTCCAGTGGTCAGGTACTGCCGAGGGACTATAGCTATGAGGAAGGCATTCTGGTAGTGAAAGAGATGGCAGATTTATTGTGCCTTGACCTGGTAGACCAGGGCCTTGTAACATCCCATATCAGTCTGGTAATCGGTTACAGCAATCAGAAATGTTTTGAACCTGCCAGAGGAAGCACAACGCTGCGCAGTGCAACCAGCTCCAACCGCCGGCTGCTGTCTTATGTAGAGCAGCTTTATCGGAGAATTGTAAGACCTGGAGCATATATCCGGCGGATTACATTGACTTATACCGGCGTAATGACAGAAGATTATCAGCAATTTGATTTGTTTTCAGACCCGGAAGAGACAGAGAAGGATGTGAAGGCACAGCGTGCAGTAATCTCCATCAAGCAGCGCTACGGCAGGAATGCTATTTTAAAGGGAATGAATTTGGAAGAGAGTGCAACTACAATAGAACGAAATGGTCAGATTGGAGGGCATAAGAGTGGCGTATAGAAGAGACACCATGGGAGCCGGACAGCAGGAAACAGCATCCGGCTGGAATGAGAGAGAGAATCTGAGAAGAGAGAAAATGGACATCGAAGACCGTGCCAAGCAGTTTATGCCCTTCGATGCCCTGAAGGGCTTTAAGGAAGCTCTGCGGAAGAAGGAAAAAGAAGTTAATTCGAAAGAGAATCCCACCCCTTGACACCCATAGTATAATAAGAAGAAAACCAAGGATGAGAGGATGATAATTATGAGGCGTTCCAGACAGATGTCGGAATCAATAGAACTTGGAATCGTGCTGGCGTTGGCTGGAGGATTTATGGATGCATATTCCTATATGTGCAGGGATGGAGTATTTGCTAATGCGCAGACGGGAAATATGTTATTGCTCGGAATCAATTTATCGGAGAGAAACTGGGGAATGGCATTGCATTATCTGTTCCCGGTGCTGGCTTTTGCAATCGGAATAGCATTGGCAGATGTGGTGCGGATGCACGCAAAAGATAAGAGCCTGTTTCATTGGCGGCAGCTTTCTGTATTGTGTGAAGCACTGGTACTATTTGTGGTATGCTTTTTTCCACAGAGCATGAATCTGGCAGCCAACAGTCTGACTTCACTGGCATGTGGCATACAGGTGGAGAGCTTCCGGAAGATTCATGGAAACGGAATTGCAACCACGATGTGCATCGGAAACTTAAGAAGCGGGACACAGAACTGGTGTGATTTCCATTATACGAAGAATAAAGAATCCGCGTTTAAGGGAATGCTGTATTATGGCATTATCCTGATGTTTATAATAGGGGCGATTATTGGAAATGCTTTTGTGAAATTACTGGCAGAGAAAGCAATTTTGATATGTGCAGCCGTGTTGTTCATGGCATTCATTATGATGTTTGTAGACAAAGAAAAAGCTTTGGAGCAGTAGTATTACTGCTTCAAAGCTTTTTTGATTGCGGTAAAGCTTTCTTTACTGATAACATGTTCCATTTTGCATGCATCTTCTGTTGCGATTTCCTTTGGTACACCAAGACTTTCTAACCAGGTAGAAAGAAATTCATGACGTTCATAAATCATTTCTGCAATTTCACGACCGGAGTCGGTAAGATAGATGAAGCCGGAATCGGTTACCGTAATATGATTCTTTTCTCTTAAATTCTTCATTGCAATGCTGACACTGGATTTCTTAAAGCCAAGTTCATTGGCAATATCTACAGAACGAACCACAGGAAGCTTTTTGCTCAGCATAAGAATAGTCTCAAGATAATTTTCTGCTGATTCATTTGTTGCCATATAACAACACCCCCATTAACGTTTTTTTCTATAATAATACATGAATTTAGGTAAGTATAACATATTAAGCCGAACATATCAAATCATAAAGTGAATCTAAAAAATGCTTCTTAATGATAAAAATTTCTCAAAAACGTTCTTGACAACTAATGATAGTTAGAATATACTAACCAATGAAATGAGAAAAAATTAACAATAGCACAATAGAAAAGAGGAGAGTATGATGCCTTTATCTATGGTAAAAGAAGGAGAGCCGAACGTAATTAAGAAGGTCGGCGGTAAAGAAGAAACAAGAAGATTTCTTGAAAACCTTGGCTTTGTTGCTGGTGGTACAGTAACAGTAGTATCTGAGGTAAATGGAAATATGATTGTAAATGTCAAAGAATCCAGAGTAGCAATTGGAAAAGACATGGCAAATAAGATTATGGTGTAACAGCCAGAAGGAGGAAATTATGAAGACATTAAAAGAAGTAGCCTGCGGTCAGACCGTAAAGGTGAAAAAACTGTCCGGAGAGGGACCGGTAAAGAGACGTATCATGGACATGGGTATTACCAAGGGCGTGGACGTTTATGTAAGAAAGGTTGCTCCACTCGGTGATCCGGTAGAGGTGACAGTTCGAGGCTATGAGCTTTCTCTTCGTAAAGCAGATGCAGAAATGATTGAAGTAGAGTAAATTTTTTTTGCACATAGGTTAGTAAATGCTAACATAAGGAACGCTAAGCTAACATTTGAATAGTCCGACTAACAAAAGAAACATCGGACTAACAGCATAGAAAGGCTCTATGTAGGAAATTCAAAAATGATAAAAGAAAGAAGAAAAGAGGAGTAAAAAAGATGGCGATTAAAATTGCATTAGCAGGAAATCCCAACAGTGGAAAAACCACATTATTTAATGCTCTGACAGGTTCTAACCAGTTCGTAGGTAACTGGCCGGGCGTAACTGTAGAGAAAAAAGAAGGAAAGTTAAAAGGTCATAAGGATGTAACAATTATGGACTTACCAGGTATCTATTCCTTATCACCATATACACTGGAAGAAGTTGTTGCAAGAAATTACCTGATTAACGAACGTCCGGATGCAATCTTAAATATTGTAGATGGAACCAACATCGAGAGAAACCTTTATCTTTCTACACAGTTAATGGAACTGGGAATTCCGGTTATCATGGCTGTAAACATGATGGACTTGGTAAAGAAATCCGGAGACCAGATACATATCGACAAGCTTTCTAAGAAATTAGGATGCGAAGTAGTTGAGATTTCTGCATTAAAAGGAACCGGAATCATGGCTGCAGCAGAGAAAGCAATCGAAGCAGCAAAACAGAAAGCAGCAGCTCCGGTACATGAGTTCTCGAAAGAAGCGGAGGACATCATCCGCAAAGCAGAAGAAAAATTAGGAAGTGACATTCCGGAAGAACAGAAACGTTTCTTCGCAATCAAACTTCTTGAGAAAGATGATAAGATTGCAGAGCAGATGAAACAGAAAGCAGATGTATCTGTAGAAATCAAAGAAATGGAAGATGCATTTGATGATGATACCGAAAGTATTATCACAAATGAAAGATATGTATATATTTCAAGCATTATTGGTGAGTGTATTACCAAGAATGGCAAGAAAGCACTTTCTACTTCCGATAAGATTGACCGTATCGTAACAAACCGCTGGCTGGCACTGCCAATCTTCGCAGTAGTTATGTGGGTTGTATATTATGTATCTGTAACAACAGTAGGTTCCATTTTAACAGACTGGACCAATGATACTCTATTTGGTGAGTGGATTATCCCGGCAGCACAGAACTTCTTTGAAAATATCGGATGTGCAGACTGGCTGACAGGTCTTATCGTAGATGGTATTATCTCCGGTGTTGGTGCGGTTCTCGGATTCGTACCACAGATGCTGGTATTATTCATCTTCTTAGCATTCTTAGAGTCCTGCGGTTATATGGCTCGTGTTGCATTTATCATGGACCGTATCTTCCGTAAATTCGGTCTTTCCGGAAAATCATTTATCCCGATGTTAATCGGTAGTGGTTGTGGTGTTCCTGGAGTTATGGCATCAAGAACCATTGAAAATGACAGAGACCGTAAAATGACAATTATGACAACAACATTTATCCCATGTGGAGCAAAACTTCCAATCATCGCATTGATCGCAGGTGCATTATTTGATGGAGCTTCATGGGTTGCACCAAGTGCATATTTCGTTGGTATCGCAGCAATCATCTGCTCCGGTATTATCTTAAAGAAAACAAAGATGTTCGCTGGAGATCCGGCACCATTCGTTATGGAGTTACCGGCATATCACTGGCCAACAGTTGGAAACGTATTAAGAAGCATGTGGGAGAGAGGCTGGTCCTTTATTAAGAAGGCTGGTACCATCATCCTTTTATCAACTATCGTAGTCTGGTTCTTAATGAACTTTGGATGGACAGACGGAAGCTTCGGAATGTTAAGCTTTGACGGACTGGAAGGAACCGCTCTGGAAGCTGCTCAGGCAGAATGTATCTTAGCTAAGATTGGTAATGCAGTTGCATGGATCTTCGCACCTCTTGGATGGGGTAACTGGAAGATGACTGTTGCAGCGATTACCGGATTAATTGCAAAAGAGAACGTAGTAGGAACAATCGGACAGTTATTCGGATTTGCAGAAGTTGCAGAAGACGGAGCAGAAATCTGGGGTAACCTGGCAAGCAGCATGACTGCACTTGCAGCATATTCTTACTTAGTATTCAACTTACTGTGTGCACCATGTTTCGCAGCTATGGGTGCAATCAAACGTGAGATGAACAATACAAAATGGTTCTGGTTCGCAATCGGATATCAGTGTATCCTTGCATATGTTGTATCCTTATGTATCTTCCAGATTGGAACATTAATTACAGCAGGAACATTTGGTATTGGAACAGTAGTCGCATTCCTTTTAATCATCGGATTCATTTATCTTCTGTTCCGTCCTTATAAGGAAAGCCAGACATTAAATGTAACAGTAAAGGCAAAATAATCCGCCATAACAGAAAGGAGTGATTACGATGGGTACAGTTATTGTTGGAACTGTAGTTGTAGCAGTCGTTGCACTTATAATTCGAAGCATGGTAAAAGACAAAAAGGCAGGAAAATCACTGCAGTGTGGTGTGAACTGCAAGCACTGTGATGGACATTGCCATTAATCTAGATTGGAGGCAGGCATGACGCAGACGACACAGACCAGAGACAAGATAATCAAGATGCTGAAAGACCGGGGATGCCGGATGACAAAGCAGCGTCGTATTCTTTTGGATATTATCTTAGAAGATAACTGCTCCAGTTGTAAGGAAATTTATTACAGAGCGTCCAAGAAGGATAAAAGCATTGGAACAGCAACGGTATACCGTATGCTCAATGCACTGGAGGAAATTGGCGCGGTTACAAGAAAAAATATAATCGTAGTAAATCTGGATGACAAGGAAGAAGAAGCATAGCCCTCGTATCCGAAAAAATATAAACAATGTAGACAATGTATAAGAAAAGCCCGGAGCAATCCGGGCTTTCCGTGTTGAACTTTTACATAAACTGCGCCATCATATCACTGGAGTAGACCACGCTGAGAAGAACCACAGCAATGGCAGAAAGGATAATTCCTATGATGGAAGTAATCATTCCGGCAGTAGCCATAGAGTTATTATATGGCTTGGCTTTCTTGGAAAGAATTGCTGCAAAAATGCCCACAATACCAAGCCCAATCAGATAGCCGATGCAGGAAAGTACCAGACTGATAATGCCAAGAACAAGAGATACAATGGAAAGCATTCTTGCTTCGTGCTCATCATCATAAATCGGAACGTTGTTGTAGAGCATCTCTAAGCGGATGCGTCTTGATTTGCGCAGCATAACAAACATTGGAATTGCCAGCATGATAAATGACAGGGAATTAATTGCAGAGAAAGTATTGATCTGGGACACAATATTTCCGGCATCGAAAATTCCGGTGGAAAGCAGGCTGGCAAAATCAACAAGGGCATGGAAAATGACAAGCATCCAGAAATTGCGGGTAGATGCATATATCGTACAGAATAAAATACCCATCAGAGCAGCGGAGATAACCTGAATCAGGGCACTTGTAAATTTTACTCCGGAAAGGATATTTACAAAATGCATCAGACCAAAGAGAACACCGCCTAAAACAATGGCACCGGTAATGCCTTTTCTTGTTTTTGGAAAACTGTTCAGTAACAGATTAAAAATGACACCTCGAAAGACCAGTTCTTCTACCAGTCCAACCAGAAAAATAGCAACTATATAGAAGATAATTTCCAAAGCAGGTCTTACATTTCCCGCTTTTGACATACTGCAAAGATAAATCTGTGCAATAAGGCTGAACAGACAGTAAACCACAAAGAAACCGCCGGTATATAAACTTCTGAGCCAGCCGGCAACATTTTCCGTAAAGATGCGGGCATAACCAATCACAAAGGTTATAATCAGGAAAACAATCAGAATGATAAATTCTGCGATTGCCTGAAGCAGGTAGTCGTTTTGTTCATTTAATCCCGGAATTTTTCCTAAAACAAAGCCAAGCCCCAACAATAACCCGGTAAAAAGAATAACCGCTACAATAGACAGCACAATTCCAACGGGTGCTGACAGATTTTTAAATTTTTCTTTCATTGTAAAATACCTCTCCTTAGTAAATGAATCAAATATGCGTCCATTATAGCATATATTCCCGGAAGTACATAATGAAATGTAAAAGTTATATAATTCGCTTTTGTGAAAATTATACAAATATGAGGAGATGTTTTATACAAAATGCTTATTGACAGAAAAAGGTAAAATGATTAAGCTATTAAGTGGTTGTTGAAGAAACAGCGGGAGTATGAGCTATGAAAATAATATTTATCTTATTTTAGAGTAAGAAAGTTCATATATGTCGGAATTCTCCGGCAGATATCCCAAACAATTTATAAAACAATTTAATATAGGACAATGAGAGAAAGTATTTATTTGTCTGTTTCTGGAAGGACTGAAGGATGAATACATATATTACAGCTTACGGAACTGATATTGGAACGAAGAAAAAGGTCAATCAGGACAGCTTATGCGTGAAGATAGCAGTGGTAAAGGATAAGACAGTCTGCATGGCAGTGCTGTGTGATGGCATGGGAGGCTTAAGCAAGGGAGAACTTGCCAGTGCAACTGTAGTGCAGGGGTTTTCTGACTGGTTTATGAAAACATTGCCATATACAGACGGGAAGGTATCTTTGATAAAAGAACAGTGGGAAAATCTGATTGTAAATTTGAATGGAAAAATATGGAATTACGGGAAAAAACATGAGGTAGAATTGGGGACAACCCTGACCGTAATTCTGTTAGTTGATTATAAACAGTATATAATTGCGCAGGTGGGAGATTCCCGGACATACAGAATAGATTCGGCACTTGTGCAGCTGACAGAGGATCAGTCCTTTGTGGCAAGAGAGATAAAACGAGGAAACATGACAGAAGAGGAAGCATTAACAGACCCACGGAGAAATGTGCTGTTACAGTGTATCGGAGCATCGCAAAATGTGAAGCCGGAGTTTGTGGAAGGCAAAGTGGAAAATGAAAGCAGCTTCTTATTATGCTCAGATGGTTTTTGGCATAAGATAACGGAACTAGAAATATATCAGGCGCTGAGTAATTCGAAATGGAATTCTAAAGGTCAGATAGAAGAAAAACTTCATCAGTTAATTCAATTAAATATGAAACGTGGAGAAACGGATAATATCACGGTTATTTATATAGGTAAAAGTACAGAAGATTAAAGAGGAAAAATTATTGTGGCAATAATAGGTACATTGATTGAGGGGAAGTATGAAATATTAAAGCTGATTGGAAAAGGCGGTATGTCAGAGGTTTATCTTGCAATGGATAAGAATCTGAATAAGCAATGGGCGGTAAAAGAAATTAAAAAACGAGCACGGGATAAGAATAATGAAGTAGTCGTACAGTCAGCCATTGCGGAAGCTAATATGATGAAAAAACTGGATCATCCCTGTCTGCCTAGAATTGTAGATATCATAGATAAAGAGGATGTTATCTATGTTGTAATGGACTATATAGAAGGCGAACCACTGAATAAGGTGCTGGAGAGAGATGGTGCTCAGCCACAGGAAACTGTAATTGAGTGGGCAGAAGAATTGTGCGGAGTATTGGATTACTTACATATGCAGAATCCGCCAATTATATATAGAGACATGAAACCGGCAAATATCATGCTGCAGCCAAACGGAAATATAAAGCTGATTGATTTTGGGATTGCAAGAGAATATAAGGAACACAATCTGGAGGATACCGTCAGCCTTGGAACAAAAGGATATGCAGCTCCGGAGCAGTTCGGAGGAAAGGGACAGACAGACCAGAGAACCGACATTTATTGTCTGGGAGTGACATTGTATCATCTGGTGACCGGAAAGAATCCCTGTGAGCCGCCTTATGAGATTTATCCGATTCGTTATTGGAATCCGAATCTGTCATCAGGACTGGAAAGTATTATTTTAAAATGTACCAGAATTAACCCGGAAGAAAGATATCAGTCATGTGCAGAACTGTTATATGCAATTTTGCATTATGAGGAAGCGGATGAGACATATCAGAAGAAGCAGAAGAAAAAGTTATATACATTCTATGGAATGCTGCTGGCTGCAGTAGTGAGTCTGGGAATTGGCATTTCCGGGCAGCTTCTACAAAGACATGTAAAAAATAATGATTACGATAATTTGCTGTTACAGGCAGAAAAAACAGCAACAGATGAAGAAAAAATAGAAATATATTTAGAAGCGGTTGATATCAAACCGACAGATACAAAGGCCTATTTAGGTCTTATTGCTGCGTTTAAAGATGATGCGGTTTTTACGGTAGAAGAAGAGAATGAATTTAAAAAGAAAATCAATAATAATTTGAGCGGACTTCGGGAACAGGATGATTATGCAGATTTAGCCTATGAAATAGGAAGATTGTACTGGTATTACTATGATTATGGGAAAACAGATACCAGTGATAACCAGATAACAAGAATAAAGAGCTCTGTTCAATGGTTTTCAGATGCGTATGATTATGGAAGCGAAGAATCGGATTATCATCTGATTACACAGGTATATAAAGAAATCGGTCAGTTTACAGGAGATGTGACATTGAATGTTGAGGAAGCATCGGATAAGGGAACCTATGCACCATACTTTCAGAATTTGGAAGATTTACTGGAGATTGTAGATGGTGAAGACAGCGAGATTGTAAATCTTGAAGTATACAAACTGTGTTTGAATTCAATCGAAAATTATGCCAGAAAGTTTAAATCAGATGGAATCGAAGAGAGCCGGATACAAGCGTTTTATCAGGATGTCCTTGACAGAACCGATGCCGTGGATACAACAACGGATAAGACTGATGAAATAAAGCAGCAGATATTAGAACGTAAAGATGCGGCGCAGGATGCAATAAAAAATGCATATAGTGAACAATAGGAGCATGAATACAATGATATATCAGATTATTTCATGGATAGGATTTGGACTGGCAGCGATTTTTTTACTGATTGCAATTATTTTGTTTTTCAGTTTTGACATTATTTCTCTGCATGGTGAAGTAAGTGGAAAAACAGCAGCAAAGCAGATGAAAGAAATTCGTGAGCAGAATCGGAAGGAAGCAAACAGAAGAAGAGTGCCGATAAAAAATGAATATCCGGTAAAAGAGGAAGCGGTATCTAGAACAATTCCTGCAGTAGAGGATGAGAAAACAACAGTACTGGAAGATGAGACAACTCTGTTGGAAGAAGGTACAGTATTGCTGAGTAACGAAGAACAGAATATATCGGAGAATGATGGACTGATTTTGTTAGAGGATGTTATGGAAATTCATACGAATGAGACAATATAAGTAAATGAAAAACTTATAGGAAAGAGAACGAAAGAGGGAAGACTTATGAAGAAATGGAAGCAGATATTAACATTGACACTTGCGGTTGTAGTCACATTGAGTGTAGTACCGGTGGGAGATGCAAGAGCAGCAGTGGAAGAACCGACAGAGTATGCAATTGTAGGTGAGATTGTAAATGCAGATGGAGCTGAAATTACAGTAAGGGAAGTATCTAAGGATGGCACAGAGAATGTTGAACTGCCATGGGAAGAGTTAGAGGAAGATACACAGAACAATGATACAGAGAAGGATACAAAGATTTTTTATACCGATGAACTGGAAGCTGGAAAGGATTATTTGATTGAGGTACAGCCGAAGGAAGATTATAAAATTGTTTTAGATGAAGAAAATGATTTTGAAGAAAAAGGGGAAGGATATCAGTATGCTTTTTCCTGCACGGAAGATAATAATTTTTTCAGATTTAAAGCAGAAGCACAGAAAACAACAGGGGAAATGACTTTGAATATAGTTACGGATGGAAAGAGTGATTTTTCCGGTGGAAGCGTAACCGTATATAAAATCAAAGAGGATGGGGAAGAAGAATGTACACCATCTGAGTCGGCACAGGGTGTAAAAAAATATAATGTAAATGCAGAAAATGATTACCGCATAGAGGTTAAACCGGACAGAGATGCCGGATATGAATTTCAAAATAACCAGAAACCGGATGATTATACCTATGATGAAGAAAATGATATTTATTATAAAACATTTTCCTGCACCACGGAAAAATTATCTTATTCTGAGCAGATTTCTTTTGTGCTTAAGAAAGTGAAAATAAAGTTGGAACTTTCAGAAGGCGGCGGAATTCAGATTGGTGATACAGCTTATAACAAATCAGAAGAAATAGACTGCAAATATGGAGATACCTTTGAAAATGTAAAAATTATTCCAAAACCAGGATATATTATAAAATCAGCAACCTGGAATGACGGTGAACTGACGATTTTACAGGATGAAGATACAGTAGGAAAAGTATCTCTTCCGTCATTAAAAGAGGATGCAGCACTGACAGTAAGTTTTGAACAGGCAGAAGTGGAACAGGAAGCGCAATTCCCGGATGATATAGAGATTGTCTTTTCTAATGCGCAGGATGAAAATACCAGAGAAGTATCAGAGGATGGGATAACCTACAGCATCTCAAAAGGACAGACAGTTACGATAAAAAGCAAAAGCGGAAAATCAATTTCTTTTAATAACGAGAAGAAGTCAGTATTGGGAGCTTTCTGGGTAAGAGATTATGAGCAGAATAAGATACTGGATTCAGAAAAGACTATAAACAATATCTGGGAATTGGAGAGTCCGTGGAATATTTTTGCCAACCAGATAGGCTATGAACTAAAGAAACCGGTTACATTTATTTTTGATACAGTTCCGCCGAAAGTAACTGTTACAGAGAATGGAAAAGCAGTAGAGAACGGATATAAAACATGGATTACAGGCAAGGAAGATAATATTGTTATTACCGGAAATGTAACAGATGCAGGAACGGAAGGCTCCAATTATCTTTCGGGAGCAGACCGGGTGGTATGGTCAACAGAACCACTGACAGAAGATAAAATACTGGCAGAGGAAGAACATGTGGCAGCCGTAACAGAGGATGGAACATTTTCCATTCAGATAGATGCGGTGCCGCAGGAAGATACGGAGGTTTATCTCTATGGTGTAGATAAGGCATCCAATGTAAATGTGGACGGGCCGGTAATTAGAGGATATCAGGTGGACAAAAGTGCACCTGTTATTACAGACATTCAGGCACCGTCATTGATTGAAAAGAGAAATGTATATTATACGAGAGATGCAAAAGTCACATTTACAGTAAAGACAGCGGATGAACAATCCGGCGTAAAGTCGATTACCATATATCAGGATGGCGTAGCAAAAGCAACTAAGAATGTGGACAGCAGTAACAGTGCCACATTTACAATAACACTTTCCGATACGGCAGAAAATAAGATAACAGCATCTGCAACGGATAAGGTTGGAAATACAATGGCACCGGAAAATTATGGCAGCTTCGCAAATGGTGCGAAGATTGTGCATGATATTACAGTGCCGGAAATAAAGGCAGACCTTGCGCATTTTTATGTGGATACCAATATGGAAGGAGTTACTACATATTACGAGAAGCAGGATGAAACCATAAATTTTTCGATAGAACAGAAAAAATCAGGATTGAATTCAGTAAATGTTACCATCAATGGAACGTCATTGACAGAAGACAAGAATGGAAAAAGCTTAACAGATGCCAACAGAATCTATAAAGATGTTCAGCAGGAAATGACAACAAAGGATACATTTGTAATTTCCACGTCACAGGTTTCTGCCGTTGGAGATGGTGATTATGAAATTAAAATTGTGGTAACCGCAAATGTAGATGAGAAAGATGTCTATACGAAAACAATTCATGTGCATAAAGAAAATCAAGCACCGGTTGTTACGGATTTTCAGGTGATTGGTGCATCAAAGGAAACAGTAAGTGATACCGGAAATTATGGATATTATGCCAATACAGATGTTACTGCGGAAATAACAGTAAGTGATGGAAATACCGGTGCAGGAATCCAAAGTATTTCATATCATCTGACAGATGCGGATGGAACGGAAGAGAAAGAAGTAACGGTAGAATGCAGAAAAAGACCCGGAGAAGATGCTGTTATCAGAATTCCAATTCAGGCTGAATTTAAGGGATACATTTATTTAAAGGCAACGGACAATGTGGGAAATGTGTCTTTGGATTATTATAAATCAGTGGGTATTTTACTGGAACGGTCGGAAGCACATGAAAGCAATCGTAATGTAGTAATAGAGCCGGAGAAGACAGATACAACAGATGGAAAAGGGAATCCATTGTATGCATCTGATACATCAGTTGCAGTAAGTATAGAAGATCCTTATGCTGGAATTCGATCCATAGAATGGTCAGTAAATGCACCATATGATACAGGAAACAACAGAAATGGCATAGTGACAGTTGATAATAACGGAGCAATATCGGATGAAGCATGGAAGATTACAACAGCAGACAGAAATCTGGTTACAGGTGTGAGCGGACAGATTCCGGTATTTCATAACAGCAATGATATTGTTGTAAATGTAAAGGTGACAGACTGTGCAGGAAATGTGACGGAAAAAGCAGTAACTATAAGTATTGATAAAACAGCTCCGGAGATAAGTATATCCTACAATGATATTGCACCGGACAGCATATATACATCGGTATATAAGGATGTAAGAGTTGCAACAGTTACCGTGAGAGAAAGAAATTTTGATGAGAATGATATTGCATGGAATCTTATAAGCACCCATGGCGCAGAGGCACAGATTTCAGGGTGGACAGAATATACAGAGGAAGGAAATCCGGATAACAGTGTGCATATGGCAACGGTAACATTTGCAGCAGATGATGATTACAGATTTTCGATGAGTGGCAGGGACCGGGCAGGAAATAATGCAACAACTTTCCCGGAGCAGACATTTACCATTGACCGGACGAATCCTGTAATTGAAGTGACAATGGATGGGCAGGCAGCCAATGGAAATTATTATGCACAGGATAGAACGGCTACGATTAAAGTAACGGAGCATAATTTTGATGCAGGACGAATTGAAGTGCATGGAACAGCTGCCGATAATGGACAGACAACAGTTTTCCCGGCATTGTCCGGTTGGACAACGGATGGTGATGTGCATATGGCAACCATATCCTTTGCAGTAGATGGAAATTACGCATTTACAGTTGATGCAATGGATGAAGCCGGAAATGTAGCGGTTCAAAGCAGTACATCAGAGTTTGTCATTGATAAGACAGAGCCTGTAATTGAAATCTCCGGTATCGAAAATGATTCTGCGAATAATGACGTAGTCATGCCGGTCGTTCAATTTTCAGATACAAATTATAATGAAGGCGCTGCAACCATAGAATTATCAGGTGCAAATCATGGAATTGTTCATTATGATGGCACCTTTGCTCAGACAGAAAATGGACAGACCTTTACTTTCTCTGATTTTGCACATGAACAGGATGTAGACGATATTTATACGTTGACCGCAAGAGAAATTGATTTTGCAGGAAATGAGACAGAACAGAGTATTACATTTTCGGTAAACAGATTTGGCTCGGTTTATGTATTGGATGATTCTTTGAAAGAAATAGAAGGTACTTATATTAAGGAACCAATCGATATTGTGCTGACAGAGACAAATGTGGACAGTCTTTCCATGGATACCATTAAAATTACGGTTTCTGCAAATGGAGAGCCGAAAAATCTGGAAGAAGGAACGGATTATACCATTACTTCAGTGGGTGGAAACGGAAGCTGGAGCCAGTATACCTATAAGATAGACAAATCAGTTTTTCAGGGAGACGGTTCCTACCTGGTTACGGTTTACTCAGAGGATAATGCCGGTAATATCAACGAGAATATTAATGAATCCAAGCAGGCAGAGATTGGATTTGGTGTGGATGGAACAGCACCGGTGATTGTGCCAATTAATATAGAAGAGGGACAGAGTTACAATACGCAGAATTATGAAGCAACGGTATCGGTTATCGATAATCTGGTATTGCAGGATATTAAGGTTATATTAAACGGACAGACACTTTCCTATACACAGGATGGGGATGATATTAGTTTTTCGATTCCGGAATCCGATAAGCGGCAGACAGTAGCCATAAGTGCAAAGGATGCAGCAGGCAATGAGGTGGACTGTGAGATAGCCGATTTGCTGGTATCAACCAATTCCCTGATAAGGTTATTGAATAATACACCGGCTGTTATCGCTATTGTATGCGGAGTTGCCGTTGTTGGTGTTGGAACCGGAGTATTTACAGGACTTCGCAGAAAGCGGACAGTTCATATTAAACGTAAAAACTGAAACAGAATAGAGGGATAGATAGTGGTAAAGTATAGCATTTCAGCACACAAGAATTTGATAAAAATAACACAAAAGAGCATGAAAAAGCTTCCGGTAAATGAAAGAGAACTGGCGGTTTTTCAGGAGAATTTATTACCGGGGCTATTCCGTCCTGCAATGGAGGGAAAGCATCGAATTATATATACTGCGCCACAGTCTGTTTCATTGAGCCGCTATATCAGAAAAGGATTAAATGTTCATCGTTTTTACAGTATTGTTGCCCAGGTTGTAGAAATGATAAAAAAGATAGAATTATATAAATTTTATCTGCCTAATCTTGTCCTGGATACAGAAATTATTTTTGTAAAAGAAACAACAGGAGAACTGTTTTTCCTATATGAGCCATTATTAAGCAGAGAGAGCAACATTAATGTATATAATTTTCTGGAAAAAATGGTGAAAGAAATAAAATCAGATGACCTGGAACTGGGAAAGGAATCCAGAGCATTTTTAGACTTTATTGCCGATACTGCAAATTATCGGATAGAAGATATTGAGCAGTATATATTAAAAAGATATCCGCAGATATATCAGGAGATAAAGCGGACAGAGAGTGGGAAAAGCGGATTTATTGCAAGTTCACAGCTTGCAAATCGGCAGCATTATGCGCCTTCCGCACAAATAGAACCTGCTTATGAACCGGAAACTACAGTTTTAATAGAAGAAGATGGAACCACACTTTTAGATGAGGAGGATGGAACGGTTCTCTTAAATGAAGGAAGTATAGCAGCAGGAATTATCCGGCTGAAAACGGGAGAATATTTTTCGATTCCCGGAACGATATTTTCCATTGGAAAGTCAGCAGAGAATGACTTGGTATTGAGTGACAATAAAGCAATCAGCCGGAAACATGCAGTTATCTATAAACAAAATGGAAACTTTGTAATAGTAGATCAGAGGTCTACAAATCACAGCTTCTTAAAAGGAGAAATGTTAGAACCGGATTGCAAAGTGGAACTGTGTGACGGAGATATCATACGGCTTGCAGATGAAGAATTTGAATTTAAGTTAGAAGATTAGGAAAGGCAAGAAAGAATAAAGTGAAAGAATTTTTAGGAAAACAGGTAACAGAAGAAGAACATGGAATGGGAATTGCGTACCTGTTGGAGAATAATGAATTATTCTACGATATCGGCTATAAAGTAATGCAGAATCTGGAAGAGACATATCTGTTAAAATGCCATCGGTTGAAATATAACGGAAAAATAAAACTGGTATATTTTACGAAAGAATATGTAACAGCAGAAACGGTACTTGCAAATGCAACACCGGAAGTGAAGGAACGTATGATAGCACGGATTCTGGATGCATTTACGCAGATTATTAATTTAGGTTTTTTGGATATTGCTTATGTAGATAACCGGCTGGATAACATTTATGTGGATCCGGTTACAGAAGAAGTAAAGATTATTTATTTGCCGATTCAGATTCCGGGAGTGACCAAGAATAAAAATACTTTTGAGAATGAGCTGAAAGCACAGTTTGAAATGCCGAATCTTACAATACCAAAAGCAGCAACACAGAATCCGGCGGTAATAGAAAATACCGAAACACCAAAGCAGCTCACCATTCAGTCCTTAGATGGTAGATTTGTTTTTCATATAACAGATAAGGATTTTGTACTGGGTAAAAGCAGGGATAAAGTGGATGGTGAAATAACCGGAAATCCTGCAGTCAGCCGGGTACACTGCAAGATTCTGGTTCGAAATAGAAGTTATTATATTCAGGATTTGGGAAGCTCAAATGGAACATTTTTGAATGGAAAGAAAGTTACGATGACAGAGCCGCTTGAAATTCAGGATGGAAGCAGAATTCGAATAGCAAATCTGGAATTTGTGGCGCGAGGATAAAAAGATGAGTAAACCATTGATTGTAATTGCAGATATGGATACAGCATATCTGGCAGAATTAGAAAATAAGTTTCTGGTGGAACTGGGAGACAGAGCAGAGCTTGAGATAATTTCTGACCCGGAATATTTTGAACAGTTTTTTTCAAACCCTGTCACAGCAGAAATTGTAGCGGTAAATGAAAATTTATATACCAATGCGCTGCAAAGACAGGATATTCAGAATCTGTTTATTTTATCAGAACATCAGGAACAGGGCAGAACCGAAGAATTATCGGTATCAAGAGTTTATAAGTATTATGGCATCAAAGAGTTATACAATGAACTGACTTATAAGAGTCAGGAGCGGTTAGAAGGAAAAGAGTCCGGAAAAAGAGAGACTACAATTATCGCGCTGTATTCGGCAATCGGAGGAACGGGAAAGACAAGTCTTTCCGTCGGATTAGCGGAGTGCCTGGCAAAGAAGCATAAAAGAATTTTATATGTAAATACAGAAGCAATACAGGCATTTTTCTTTTACCTGAGGGATAAGAGTGGAATGTCGAATGAAGGATATCGTGCAATAAAAGAAGATGCGGGACACATATACCAGAATATCCGTTCCTTTATCAGAAAAGAAGGATTTTCTTATATACCGCCATTTTTATCAACATTGGATGCCAGAAATTTATCATACGATATATATCTGAATTTAATTCGTGGAGCCAGGGAAAGTAAAGAATACGATTTTATTATTGTGGATATTGAGGCAGGATATGAAGCAAACAGAGTGCAATTGCTTCAGGAAGCAGATAAAGTATTGCTGATTACCATGCAGGATGCAATTTCAACCTGCAAAATGGAATATATTATGCAAAATCTCGATTTCCGGGATCATGAAAAGTATCTGGTTATCATGAACCGCTATCGTGGAGATGAGATGAATTGTTATATGCAGTCAGAACTGCAGGCACAGTTTCCGGTTAAGGAAAAGATATATGAGGCAGAAACACCGCTTGGTACAGCGGAACAATTGGCAGCATTGGAAGGAATAAAAAAACTTTCCTATATGTTTATTTAGGGGGAGTGAAATATGGACGAGAAGGCAGTTGTTGAATTTATTAGTCAGGATAAAAAGATACATGTTGATTTGGAAATTCCACTGGGAATCACAGCAAATGATCTGGTGCTTGCATTAAATGAAGCATATGATCTGGGAATTGATACAGATGATATTTTTAACTGTTATCTGGCAGCAGAGAATCCAATTGTATTCTTACGTGGAAATAAAACACTGAAAGAATTTGGAATTCGAAACGGTTCACATATTATTTATCGGAGAGACTAAAGATGGAATATCAATACAAAGTAATTGTCAGCAACAGAACAGTGTATAAGGAATTTGAGATTCAGCCGGATATGGACCGGGTTAAATTGGGAACAGGTTCATCCTGTGAATTTCGATTGAATCCGGAAGCGTTTTTTACCGGAATCGAAATGGAGTTTAGAAAAAATGGAAAAAGCTGGAACTTAGAGTGCTCAGATGATGTTTATTTTAGCAGGGGTGATATGCGAAAGCTTCTGTCAACAGAGGTAAGGCATGGGAATGTGCTTTCTGTCTGTTATGCATCAACGGGAAATGAAGCATTTGAATTACGCTTTTTAATTGATTTTGAAGCCAGAGTGCCGGACTATAACTATTATCTGGAAATTACCGGAACGATAGATATTGCGACTGATGCGACAGCGGATATTATTTTAAATAGCAAATTCAGCAGCGACAGCAAGATAAGACTTACCTTAAATGGTACACAGTGTCAATTGGAAGAGATTGTTTCAGAATATGGTGTATATCTGAATGGCAGAAAGCTGATGAACAAGACAGAATTGAAAGACAGTGATTTCTTTTCCGTTGCAGAATTTCATTTTTATTATAAGGACAGAAAGATATTTTTTGACCGGGAAAATCTGAAGGTCGCAAATGGTGAGATGAAGGAAGTCAGTACACATACGAATAATTTCCATTATCCGCTGTTTAATCGGAATACCAGAATAAAAAAACAGTTATCCGATGAAAAGATTGAAATCCTAGATGCACCGGCAATTCCGAAAAAACCGGAGAATAATATTGTTTTGACATTAATGCCAACAGTGGCAATGCTGGCGCTGATGATTGTTGTCCGCGGAGTTATGAATACTTCCGGAGGTTCTTATATTATTTTCAGTATATGTTCTATGGGACTTGGTATTGTAACTTCAATTCTGGGATTTGTTTCAGGAAGAAAACAATATAAACGGGAATGCGCAGAACGTATTCGTAAATATACCAATTATATTGAAAAGAAAAAGTTAGAAGTAGCAACAGAAAGACAGGAAGAACTGGATAGCTTAAATGAAATGTATTGTAATGTGCAGCAGGATATAGATACGGCAATGCATTTTGACAGAAGGCTGTTTGAAAAGACCAGGGAGGATGAAGACTTTTTACATATATATCTGGGACAGGGAACCATTGCATCCAGCCGTCCGATTGACTATAAGAAGCAGGAGCGGTTGGAGGTTGGAGATGAGCTGACGGAAATGCCTGAAAAAATTTATCAGCTTTTTGAACATATTGACGGAGCACCGATTTGCTCAGATATGAAAGATTCTAATGCAATTGGTATTGTTGGCACAAAAGAAGCTTTGTATGGAATGTTTAAGAATATCGTAATAGATATTGCGGTTCGTCATTACTATGGAGATGTCCGGCTCTATATGCTGGTGGATGATGAAAAAAGGTATCAGTGGGCACGCTTCCTGCCACATCTTATGAATGCCGGTGGAATAAGAAATATTGTTTTCGATAATGAAAGTAAAAATAATATTTTTGAGAGTCTGTTCCGGGAACTGACTTATCGGGAGCAGACAGAAGAAATCCCATACTATGGAATTGTACTTGTGGAAAATGAATTCGGCATAAAGAATCATCCGATATCCCGCTACATCGAGCAGGCATCAGAGCTTGGAATGACTTTTGTATTTTTTGAAAACAGTGCAGAGGAACTGCCGCTGCATTGTGATGAAATTATAGAATTACATTCAGAAAGTGAAGGAGTCATCTGCAAGGCAGAGGATGGAAATCAGATAAAACAATTTGAATATCATACCATAACCGATAAGCAGGCAGCAGATGTGGCAGAAAAGCTTGCCCCGGTTTATTGCGAAGAAATAAGCCTTGAGAATTCACTTAGAAAAAATATTACATTATATGAATTGCTGCATATATTTACGGTTGAAGATTTAAATCTGGCACAGCGCTGGCAGGAGTCACAGATATTTAAATCTATGGCAGCCCCATTAGGTGTAAATGCCAAGGATGAAATCGTTACACTTAATTTGCATGAGAAAGCTCATGGACCGCATGGTCTGGTGGCAGGAACAACAGGTTCCGGAAAGAGTGAGATTTTACAAAGTTATATTTTGTCGGCAGCAACAATTTTTCATCCCTATGAAATTGGCTTCGTCATAATTGATTTTAAAGGTGGTGGAATGGTAAATCAGTTCCGAGACCTGCCTCACTTAATTGGCGCAATTACCAATATTGATGGAAATGAGGTACAGCGTTCCTTAAAATCCATCAAGGCAGAATTGATGAAAAGACAGAACCTCTTTGCAGAAGCAGGCGTAAATCATATTGATAAATACATAGAACTGTATAAAGAAAAGAGAGTTACCGTTGCTTTACCACATCTTGTAATAATCGTGGATGAGTTTGCAGAATTAAAGGCTGAACAGCCGGATTTTATGAAGGAATTGATCAGTGCGGCACGAATCGGACGAAGTCTTGGTGTCCATCTGATTCTTGCAACACAGAAACCGAGTGGAGTAGTGGACGGACAGATTTGGTCAAACTCTAAATTCAAGCTGTGCCTGAAAGTGCAGTCGAAAGAAGATAGTAATGAGGTTTTAAAGACACCGCTGGCAGCAGAGATTAAGGAGCCCGGACGGGCATATCTTCAGGTTGGAAACAATGAAATTTTTGAATTGTTTCAATCTGCCTATAGCGGGGCACCGGCTACGATGGAAGATACAGAGGGAAGCAAAGAGTTTCAAATCAGTCAGCTTAATTTTGCCGGAATGCGTAAAGTGGTATATCAGAAGAAAAAAGAGAAACGGAAGGATGCACATAATAAGAATCAGTTAGAAGCAATTGTAGAATATATTGCCGCTTATTGTAAAAAAGAACATATTACAAAGCTGCCGGATATCTGTATGCCGCCATTGCCGGAAATTCTGTATTATATAGATTCTGCAAGAAGAGATACCGAGGAAATTTATGCGACAGTCGGTCTGCTGGATGACCCGGACAGACAGTTGCAGGAGGCATTGAATCTGAATGTTACATCACAGAATTATATGATTATCGGATCAGCACAATGTGGAAAGACCAATGTATTGCAGACCATTATTCGAAGTATAGCAGGTAATTACGCACCATCAGAAGTAAATATGTATATGATTGATTTTGGCTCGATGATTCTTAAGAATTTTGCAGAATTGAATCATTGCGGTGGTGTGGTATGTGTTTCCGATGATGAGAAACTAAAAAATCTTTTTAAGTTGTTAAATACAGAAGTAAAGAACAGAAAAGAGAGATTTGCAGAGGCAGGAGTCAGCTCCTTTGTTGCATATAAGGAAACGGGAAAAACAGATTTACCACAGATTATTGTTTTCATAGATAATCTGACCGCTTTAAAGGAAATGTATCTTCAGGATCAGGATTATCTGCTTCCATTGTGCAGAGATGGTATTGCAGTAGGAATTTCATTTGTTGTTGCGAACGCACAGACTTCGGGCATAGGATATCGCTATTTAAATAACTTTGAAGGAAGAATTACGCTGTTCTGTAATGAGACATCCGAATATGGAATGATGTTTGAGGGCTGCAGAATGAAGCTTCCGGATATACCGGGACGCAGTCTGGTTCAGATAAATAAAAATATATTTGAATGTCAGATGTACTTATCCTTTGAAGGAGAGAAAGAATTTGAACGAGTACAGGAAATCCGGAAATTTGTAGAAATGCAGAATGGAAAATATGCCGGTCAGAAGGCACGGGTGATTCCGGAGATACCAAAGGAACTGAATGCCGAATATATACAGAAGGTATATCCATCCTATCAGAAGCAGGGCAGTGTGGTATTGGGATTGGATTATAACACGGTATTACCGGATGCAATCAATTTTACTTCCGGTGGAATGTTGACCCTTTCCGGTAAAAAAGAAAAGGGCAAGGACATTTTTGCAAAATATTTTATAGAGTCTGTATTACAAAATGGCTTTGGCGAGGCAGAATTATATATCTTAGATGATATGACACGTAAATGGGGTGAGTATGAGTTTCACCCTAAGACGGCACTGTATGTGAATACATCAGAAACATTGCAGACAGTAATTGATGAGATTGATCAGAGAGTACAGATGCGCTATGAGCAGTTCTCGGAAGGACAACTTGATGTACTGGAGGATGAGCCATGGATTGTACTTATCATTGAGAGTGCAGATGCCATTGCAGATATAAGCGGAAATAAGCAGGAAATTGCCGCTATCAGAAGCTGGTTAGGAAAATACCGCACCATGAAAATATTTATTTTGATGACAAATGTAGAAAATGCCAATATTGCATTTAATGCACCGGAGCTGTTAAAAGTAGTGAAAGATAATCGAAGATATCTTATATTTGAAGATGCAGCGAATATTAAAATGTGTGATATTTCAATCAGTGTGGCAAAGAAATACGCAAAACCAATTGAACCATGTGATGCATTCTATATTTGTGAGAATGAACTGACAAAATTAAAAACCGTAAAACTAAGTTGATGGATACTGCAAAGCAGTTAACCATAAAAAATTTAAGGAGGAAAAGAAAAATGGCAGTAAACAAAGTGGATTATGAGGTACTTACATCAGGAGTTAGTGTTTATGCGAATCAGGCAGAAGCACTGGATGAGGTAATTCAGGCTTTGGTAAAGATGAATGGGGAATTACAGGGTGGCTGGACAAACCAGACAGCAGATGCATTTATCGAAAGATTCGAAGATGAGTACAAACCGGCACTTGAAAATGCAAGAGATGCTATCCAGAGCATTTCTGATTTCATCCAGAGTTACATGCAGAACAGACAGGATGATGATGCACAGGGTGCAGCAGCAGTTAGAGGATAATTGCAAAAATAAGTTGGGAGGATTGCCTGTAAAAAAACAGGCAGTTCTCCTGATAAAAGAGGAGCTTAAGCATGAAGAAAAGGAATGTGGCAGGGTTAATTGTCATAGCATTATTTGTAATCGGAATAGCTGCAGCGCTGATGCAGTATAAAAGAGAACAGACAGCATTGGAACAGCCAGAGGCCGGGAAAGAACCGGAGACAATAGTATTAAGTATGGATGAGAATCCGTTCGGAGTAGAGATAAAAAAGATAAATGAAAATTATGACCTGACAAGGGATTATTATAAAAATTACGATGATACAGGATTGGAAGAATTTAAAATAACAGGGATTTTTACAGATGAAAGAGAATATATCGTAGAATTGCGGGAATCAGGATATTGCAAGTATGCCTGGCTAGATGAAGAAGAGCAAGTAGTATATATTGAGATGACTCAAAAGCAAAAAGAAGAATGGATCGACAGAGCCATAGATGAAATCGATGAAGAGCTGAATTCACTGGAAAGCGAAGAGTTATATAAATTTACAGTTGAAGATGATTATACAGTTATCAAGTTGGATATTGACCAAAGTGCATTGATTGATGAAGTGGGAGAAGCACTTATAGTATTAATTTATGATTCTGAACTATATCAGATTTTTAATGGCAATGAGAAGTGGTCGATTCATATTATGGTAAATGATATGGAAACACAGAAAGAGATGATGAATATTCAATTTCCAAAAGAAAAATTTCGTCTATCACCAGATATGTGGGAAAAAGTAAAAACAAACGAATGATAAGGAACATATATTTTGAAAATATAGAAGGAAAAGAAAAATGAAAAAGAAAAACATAGTAGGAATAATCATTATAGCATTATTTGTAATCGGAATAGCTGCAGCACTGATGCAGTATAAAAGAGAACAGACAGCATTGGAACAGCCAGAGGTTGGGGAAGAACCGGAGACAGTAGTATTAAGTGCGGATGAGAATCCGTTCGGAGTAGAAATAAAAAAGATAAATGAAAATTATGACCTGACAAGGGATTATTATAAAAATTATGATAATAAGGGATTGGAGAAATTTGTTATACCTAATATCACTACAGATGAAAGGTCATACATTATAGCATTAAGGGAATCGGGATATTGTAAATATGGTTATATAGATGAGGAAGATAATATAATAGCAGAAATGACGGAACAGCAGAAAGAAGATTGGATTGGCAATACAGAGGCGGTTATTCATAAAACAGTATTATCGGCTGATGGAGAAGATTTGTATAAATTTTCTGTATCAGAGAATTATACGATGATTGAAGCTGATGTATCAATTAATGCACATGCTACGAAAGTTATGGATAATATAATGCGTTTGCTGGAGGAAATTGAAATATATCAGATACTTAATGGAAATGATAATTGGTCAGTTAATATAGTGACAAAAGATTTTGAAACGGGACGAGAACTTTCTAATATCAATTTTCCGAAGGAAGAATGGAATTTGTCAGCAGAAATGTGGGATGAATAAAATGCAGTAACAGAATAATCTTAGTTCATTAAAGATAGGCGAAAGAATTAAAATATAACAATTATATACTTTAGAAGGAAAAGAAGAATGAAAAAGAAAAACATAGTAGGGATAATCATTATAGCATTATTTGTAATCGGAATAGCTGCAGCACTGATGCAGTATAAAAGAGAACAGACAGCATTGGAACAGCCAGAGGTTGGGGAAGAACCGGAGACAGTAGTATTAAGTGCGGATGAGAATCCGTTCGGAGTAGAGATAAAAAAGATAAATGAAAATTATGATCTGACAAAAAATTATTATAAAAATTATGATAATAATGGATTGGAGAAATTTGTTTTACCTAATATTGCAATAGATGAAAGGACATATATTGCCGAGTTAAGGGAATCAGGATATTGTCAATATGGTTATATAGATGAGGAAGATAATATAATAGCAGAAATGACAGAGCAGCAGAAAGAAGAGTGGCTTAATTATACTGTAAATGATATCAATAGAATTATAGGACAAGGTGAAAAAGGGTTTTATAGTTTTAAATTTACTCATAACTATGAAGAACTTCAATTGGAAATTTCAAAAGAAATACTAAATGGAAAAACAACAACACATACAGCACTTGTTATGTCATTGATATATGATTCGGAAATATATCAGGTACTGAATGGAAAAACAGATTGGGCAATACACATTGTTGGAAAAGATTTAGAAACAGGTGGTGAATTAATGAATATAAATTTCCCAGAAGAGGGATATCATATATCTATTGAAAATTGGGACAATATGTAAAATGGTAATTATTTTATACAAAAGATAGGAAAGTGAAGATACATAATAATGAAAAAGAAAAATGTAGTGGGGATAATCATTATAGCATTGTTTGCAATTGGAATAGTGGCTGCACTGATAGTATATAAAAAGATGCAGATGGTGCCGGAAAAATCACAGGTCGGGGAAGAACCTGAGACAGTAGTATTAAGTGCAGATGAGAATCCGTTCGGAATAGAGATAAAAAAGATAAATGAAGACTATGATTTGACAAGAAATTATTATAAAGATTATGACAATACAGGACTACAAAAGTATATCATTCCAGTTATTTTTACGGATAAAAGGACGTATATTGCCGAGATGAGAGAATCCGGATATTGCCAATATGGATATGAAAGCAAAGAAGAGGGACTGGTTGCAGAAATAACAGAACAGCAGCGAAAAAATTGGTTGGAATTGACGGAAAAGGATATGAAAAGGGTAATAGAGCAAAGTCAGGATGAAGAGTTATATCGTTTTAATATTAGTGATGATTGTAAAACGCTATATATGGAAGTGTCAAAAGAAATATTAAACCATCAAAATATCGCCACGATACATTCGGGTTTACTTATGACATTAACATATGATTCAGAAATATATCAGGTGCTGAATGGAAACAAAGACTGGTCATTACAGATTATCGTAACTGATATGGAAACAGGAAATGAATTGGAAAATATAAAATTCCCAGATGAGGATTATAACTTATCAATTGAAACCTGGGACAACTTGTAAAAAATGAAATTGAACGGGAGAGAAAAATATGATGAGAGATTTTTCACCAGGGGCAAAAGAACTGTTAATGCAATATGTTGATGATGTTATTGCTTCCGGTGTATGGGAAACAATTGAGAATGGAAAAGGAGAGTTTAATCAGGCGGGACAGGACTGGTTGAGCAAACTTGGTATTTCAGACTATTTGGATAATATGGAAGGATATTATCAGAATATTATAAGCAAGCATTCTACAACGAAAGAAGAGATTGAGCAAATTTTTTCAGATGTGCAGCAAGTCGATACCAGATATATCGGAACAGTTGCCGGACTGGTAACGGCAGGAAATGCAATAATTACATATTTTACAGACTTAGCAGATAATATTAATCCGAATGGTGGAAATCTTGATATAGAAAAATTAAGAACAACACTGGAGGCTGACAGGGAACGATTAGACCAAATGCAGCAGAGTGTTGTAAGAAATTTAATTAAAGATGGAAAGGCAGAAGAAGCAGCAGAGTATATTATTTCTGTTTCAAGATTAAATCTGACGTATGATGAATTTGAAGCGCTTTCAGAAAAGGAACAATTGGAGTATATAAATCGTGCTGCTGCATGGGTACTATCAATTATTCCGGAGGTAGAATTAGAGGCAGGACTATATGAGGTTACAGTTCCATTAGGGGTAGATATGACTGCAACCTATTGTGTCAGTGTGAAAGGAACAACAAATTTTGAAAACCAGTCAATAGTTGGGTTAACAATTGAACAGCAGAAAATAGTATTACAATCTTTTAAGGTGTCAAGTGATAATTTGGTTAGTGAGGATTCAGATATATATGCAAAAGGAGCTAGCAATAGTGTGGGGATAGGACCAGACGGAAAGATAATGTTAGGCACAACTGTTACAACAGGAAATACAGAAGTATCTTTAGAGCAGGGGGTATCATTAGAAAATACAAGTGTAAAGTATGAAGTGGAAACGGCACTTAATGATAGCTTAAAAGTGGCATCATCCATTGAAATTGAAAAATCCAATAACACAGATATGCCGGAATGGGAAGCGGTAGATATACCGGTAGAAGAAGTTACTTATTCTTATGAATCATCATATAATGAGTCGTGGATGCCTGATTGGGAAATGGTTAACGAATTTATGGAGGGTGTGACTGTGGTACTTAAGGCTGTGGGAGAAGCACTTATATGCGTAGTTTTGGTAATGATGATGTTTGCGCTTATATAGAGAAGTGGAGAAAATAAAATGAAAAAGAAAAGTATAACAGGAATTATAGTAGTGGCATTATTTATCATAGGAATTATAGCTGCACTGATAGTATATAAAAAGATGCAGATGGTGCCGGAAAAATCACAGGTCGGGGAAGAACCTGAGACAGTAGTATTAAGTGCAGATGAGAATCCGTTCGGAATAGAGATAAAAAAGATAAATGAAGACTATGATTTGACAAGAAATTATTATAAAGATTATGACAATACAGGACTACAAAAGTATATCATTCCAGTTATTTTTACGGATAAAAGGTCGTATATTGCCGAGATGAGAGAATCCGGATATTGCCAATATGGATATGAAAGTAAAGAAGAGGGACTGGTTGCAGAGATAACAGAGCAGCAGCGAAAAAATTGGCTGGAGTTAACAGAAAAGGATATAAAAAGAGTAATAGAACAAAATAAGGATGAAGAATTATATCATTTTAGAATTAGTGATGATTACAAAATACTTTATCTGGATGTATCAAAAGAAATATTAAACAGTCAAAGTACCTTTACGGCAAAGATGAGCTCACTTATGACTTTGACATATGATTCAGAAATATATCATGTATTGAATGGAACCAAAAACTGGTCATTACAGATTATCGTAACTGATATGGAAACAGGAAAGGAACTGGAAAATATAAAGTTCCCAGAGGAAGATTATAACTTATCTATTGAAACCTGGGACAACCTGTAGATACAGAAGGGAGCATAGAAGATGAAGATATGGGAAGAAAAAGCAGAAATTCAATTACCGGAGGGCTTTGAAGAGGCTACTGTAGGGGAAAAGAGAAAAACATATGGAATGGGGAAAAAACTGCCGGATAAAATGTACATAGTAAGAGACAAGCATGTTATCATCAGCACATTTTCACAGGAGTTAACGGAGCAGAAAGAAAGCAATATAGAACTGGTAAAAACTTTAAATTACCTCTATACCAGAACCGTTCCGGGATATAAGAATATTGGGACTTACAGAAAGAATATAGATGGACAGGAAATATATGTAATTCAGTATACATCATATGCACAGGAAGATGATATTTATACGATTGTAGCAATTTGGAGAACAGAAGAGGAGATTCATTTATTAAGTGGTGTTTGCAGATATGAAGAGATACCACAGTGGCATCCTGTTTTTAGAAGTGTAATAGAAGGCATAAAAATTGGATAGAGTGGGAAAGGAAGATGCAAATGACGAAATCACAGTGTAGTAATGAAATTGTACGGAATCAGACATTAATCGCACAATATGAGAGTGAGATACGTGGATATCAGCAACAAATAAGTGAATTGCAGGAAACAAAAACAAAGCTGGGAGTGTTGCAGGCAAGGTTGTCTGACAGCAAGACAGCGAGCAATACAAAATTGGCGGAAACAGAGTCGCTGAACAAAATTAACAGTAAGATAGTAGCCGGTTTTTATGCTGGAATGTCAGATATATTCACCGGGCAGCAATATCAGAATGTATATGGTGGTCTGGATAATGCAAAAGTGCGGGTTGATGTGGAAATATCAAATATAGCAAATAAAATAGTGGAATGCCAGAATAAGATTGCAACTTGCAGTAATAACATTCAGGAGATGAACAATAATATAGCAAGACTGGATGCAGAAGAGGCAGCGAGGGCAGAAGCAGCAAGAGCTGCCAGCACAAACACAGCAAAAGGAACGACAACGAAAAAAGTGAAAAAGTGATATAGAGGATACAGAGGAGAAGCAGAATGGCAGGAATAGAATTAAAAATTGATGATGAGTATATAAATGGAATGGCAAGTCTTTTTGAAACCCGCAGTCAGGATTTACAGGAAGGCGTAGACAGCTATTTGACGATATTATCAACAATCAGAGAAGAGGCAATACAGGAAGGTGATACAGCGGACGCATTAGATGCCTTTATAGAATATGCTTCCAGTTTAAAAGGGATTATAAGTGAACTTGGAAAAACAGCGAAAGATACCTGCAATAATTTTCTTGCAGAAATAGATGAGAAGGATCAGTACTTATTTTAAGGGGGATTTATCATGGCAACAACAGTAACGAATACAGAAGCACTAGAAAATAAAATCAGTGAATTACAGACTTTGCATGATACATGGGCAGATAAGACATATACAGCGGTGGATATAGGAGAGTGTGGGGGCAGCACGATTATACAGATAGAAGAAATGGGAAATATGTTTCAGCGGATGCAGGATGCATATGTGACATTACTGGCACAGACAATTTCTTATATGACGAATCGAAAAGAATCATTAGATACCAAAGAAAGCAATGCAACAGCAACAGTAAGTGAATAAGCGTGCATGGGGGAAAAGAAGAAATGTTAAGAGATTTTTCAGATGAAGCGAAGCAGAAGCTACTACAATATGTAAAAGATGTAACATCAACAACGACCTGGGATACGATAACCGATTTTTTTGGAGATATTGGATTAACGGTACAGGGATGGTTTGGAAAACTTGACATTCAAAATTATGTGAATGATGTAGATGCATATCATAAGAAAATATTAGATAAAAATGATACGACAACACAGCAGATAGAGACTATTTTCACGGATGTACAGGCAGTTGATACAAAATATATCAGCGTAGTAAGTCAGCAGATTTCCTGTGGCAACAATATCATAAAATTGATAAATGATCTTGCGGATACGATAAATCCGAATGGCGGAAATATGGATATGAGCAGGATGAAAGGTGTCTTAGAGGCAGACGTAGAGGATATTCGAAATTCCAAAGCAACGGTAGAGAAGACCATAGAGGAAAAGATGCTTGGAACGGATGCAGAAGGCTGTATGAACAGCGAAGATCCGGTTAATTTAAGCACAGGAAATTTCATTTATGAACATGAAGATTTAAAGATAGGCGGAGAGATACCGCTTTCTTTTCATCGCTATTATAATTCAAAAGACAGCCGTAGGGGAGTTCTGGGAAATTGCTTTTTACATAATTACCAGATTTCATTGGAAAAAGAAAAAAATGGAACCGTCGGAGTGCGTCTTGCGGATGGACAGATAAATTACTATGATAAAAATGAGCAGGGAGAGTATGTTGGAAGAAATACTGCATTGGAATTCCTGAAAGAAACAGAAGAGGGATATATCCTTATACATCCGGGGCAGGAGAGAATATCTTTTGACCGGGAGGGAAAGATGTTTCGAAAAGAAAATATGAACGGAAGGGGCATTTCTTTTTCCTACCTTGAGGATGGAAAGCTGGAAAAAGCAGAAGCAGACAATGGCAGCAGTCTGACATATAATTATAATAAAGAGGAACAGCTTGAAAAAGTAACTGACCACACCGGAAGAACAGTTTTGCTGCAGTATCAGGGGAAAGAACTGAAAAAAGTGATAACGGCATCAGGGGCAGAGTATGCATATCGCTATGGAGAGAACGGAAGAATTACTGAGGTGGAAAATGCCCGTCAGGTTACATCTGTTAAGAATCTCTATGACAGAAGATTCCGAATCATTCAACAGGAATTCCCGGATGGTGGAACAATGACTTTTGCCTATGATGATAAAAATCGTCGTGTGACATTGACAGAACGAAATGGAAGCAAAATTATCCATGTGCATGATGATCGTTACCGGAACATAGAGACAATTTATGAAGATGGTACAAAAGAGAAATATCTTTATAATGATAAAAACCAGTGTATCAGTAAAACTGACCGGTTAGGAAGAACCACCAGGATGGCATATGATAACCGTGGCAATCTTACCCAGACAGTAGATGCCATGAAGCGCAGAGTGAATTATACTTATGATGCAGATTGTCATTTGCTTAGTGTAAGTATCAATGGAAAAGAACGTCTGAAAAATCATTATGATGCAAAAGGAAATCTGACAGGGATGGAAAACCTGTATGGAAACAGAGTTGCAGTCAAAAATGATGAAGCAGGAAGACCACAGGCAGTTACTTATGCGGATGGCAGTTTTTTAGAAATCAGTTACGATGAAAGAGGAAACATTGTAAAGTTAAAGGATGTCAGCGGAAGTGTAACGACTTATGGCTATGATGCATTAAACCGGGTGACAGAAACAGTAGATGCCAACAGCAACGTGACACGTTATGCTTATGATGCGGCAAATCGTATCACAGCAGTAACAGATGCTCTGGGAAATCAGAGGGCATATACCTATAATCCGGGTGGAAAGATTATGGCAATCCGGGATTTTGATGGAAATGAAGCAGGATTTACTTATAATCCACTTGGAAAAGTAGAGACATATACAGACAAAGAAGGACAGACAGTACATTTTACCTATGATAAGATGTGGAATATCAGTAGTGTTACAGCTCCGGATCAGGGCAGACAGGAATATATCTATGACAGCAATAACCGGCTTGTAAAACAGACACTTCCGATGGGCGGAGTGGTGACGTATGCTTATGATGCAGCAGGAAACCGGACAGAAATGACAGATCCTGCGGGAAATACAACCCGTTATTGTTATGATGACGTAAACCGCCTGACAGAGGTTTTAGAGGCAGACGGCGCAAGGACTGCATATGAATATGACAGAGAGGGAAATCTTATCAAAGAAACCAATGCAGCCGGTCAGGTAACAAGCTACACTTATGACGATTTGGGAAGGCGAACCAGCGTCACTAATCCAGCCGGGGCAACTACAAGTGTGTTCTATAACGAACTTGGAAAAGCAGAACGCATCTGTTATCCAAATGGAAGCAGTACTGTTTATGAATATGAAAAGGGTGGCAGATTAAAAAGTGTACGTTACCCGGATGGTGCCGGAGAGCATTATGGCTATGATGCAAAGGGAAATCTTACAGAGCGTACTACTACGGCAGGAGAAAGTTATCGTTATAACTATGACAGCCTTGATCGTATGATATCTGTTCAAAATCCGGCAGGAGGTATATCCTATTTTACATATGATGCATTGGGACGAGTAATAAAGGCAGAAAATGAAAATGGAAATCAGACCTGCTATGAATACACTCCAAACGGTAATCTTGCAAAAGTTACGGATGCCATGGGAAATGAGACTTTCTACCAGTATGATGCAATGGGACATCTGACACAGAGCAGTTGCACCGGAGCAGAGGGGGAAGAACCACAGAACACGGTATATACCTGGGATAAGGAAGGACATGTCACAGCAGTGACAGACCCGCTGGGAGATGTGGAGTGCTATACCTATGATCCGGCTGGAAGAATGAAAGCAAAGATAGATAAAGATGGTTATGAGACATCCTTCCACTACGGGAAAGATGGACAGGTAGAGGAAATCTGTTATGCGGATGGACGAACAGTATCTTTGACCTATAATGCAATCCGCCAGTTAGAAGAAGTAAGAGATTGGCTTGGCACAACTAAGATTGCCATGGATGAGGCAGGACGCATTGCTTCTGTTACAGACCCATATGGAAAAACCGTAGGCTATGAATGGGGCAGTATGGGCGAGAGAACGGCAATTTGTTATCCGGATGGAAGAAGGACAGCATACGAATATAACGAAGCCATGCAGTTGTCGGCTTTAAAACTCCTTTCAGATGATGCACAGGAGAAAACAATTCTCTATAGCTACGATGAAGCTGGAAGATTGACTGGAAAGCAATTCCCGGGAGGAAATCGTACAGACTATAGCTACAATGGGGCAGGAAAAATCAAAGAGATTTTACATACCGGAGCAGACTTTACAGAGCGTTATCACTATGATTATGATGTTATGGGAAATAAGGTCTTGGCTGAAAAAGAGAGACCGGGACTGCCGGAAGACAGTGGAAACTTTTCCTATGATTATGATGCATTGAATCGACTGACCAGCGTAGCATGTAACGGAAAGACCCTTCGTACCTATGGATATGATGCCTTTGGAAACAGAAATACCAGGACAGAGTACCAGGCAGCAGGGGAACTTGTAACAACCTATCATTACAATACAAAGAACCAGTTGACGCAGGAGACAAATGCAGGCGGAACCAGGAATTATAATTATGACCACAGAGGAAACCTGTTATCCGTAACAAGCGGAGAAGAGGTTTTAAAAGCATACGGATTTGATGCGGCGAACCGGATGAGCAGTTCTGTTGACCGGACAGCCGGAGAAATCACGAAGGCATACTATCAGTACAATGGTCTGGGGCATCGTGTGGGTCAAACTATTGCATCAGGAAATGCAGATGTAACTCAGACCATCCGCTATACACTCGATCTTACTCGTCAGTATCATAACCTCTTACAGAAAACCGGAAATGGATTAGATCAGACTTATTTCTGGGATGGTAATGTCGTTGGAATGGACGAAAAGGGAAGAGACCATTTTTATTTCCAGGATGATTTGGGAAGTCCGATGCGCCTTACAGATGAAGATGGAAGAAGCGAGGAAGTCTATGGATTTGACGAATTTGGTAATAATATTCGGACTGCAAAAGATATCTTTAAAGATTCTTTACAAAGCTTCGGATTTACCGGTTATCAGATGGACAGCGTTGGTGCACTATACTTTGCACAGGCAAGACGATATGATGCTGGAGTTGGCAGATTTATCAGTGAAGACTTTATAAAGGGGCATATTGCTGCACCATATACAATGAACCATTACAACTATTGCTGGAACAGACCGTTGGATTTGGTTGATTTGAATGGAATGGAACCGACTGCAGGTGTGATAAAGGCATTGATGGATATGTTAAAATGTGATGAGACGGTATCTTACATTTTTTATACAACTGGAGAGAATTCTGATTTTACAGATCAGGCAAATTGGAAAAAAGAGCAGTTAGAGAGTGAAGGCAAAAATGTCGTAATGATACCAATTGCAAATGCAAATGATTTCGTAGATGGTTGGAATCATATGGGAATGACACCAGATGGAATTGCAAATATTGAGGATGTAGAAATATATACTCATTCAAATGAAACAACATTTATTTTTATAGATAATACAGAGACAGAAGCTTTAAGTATTTCGGGAAAAAATAAATCAGGTAAAGCTATTAAAGGAATATCAGATTTATCATATAAAGAGATAGAAACCTTGAATATATATGGTTGCAATTCAGGAAATTTAAGTACATACTTTAGGTATGATGCTAATATTGCGTCAGAGCTATCTAAGATAGTGAGTGGTGATGTTTATGCATATGATGGAAATGTGGGATTCGGTCCAACATGGACAAGACCATTTAGTAAATATGGTGAATATGAGGATCGATTATCCAATATACAGAAAAGTTATATAAAAATATCATTAAAAAATGGATGGTTGAAGGAACCAATGGGAAAACTTAGATATAAGGAGGGTAAATTAGATGGAAAATGTGATGAATAGAAGAAAGGGGAAAAGGAAGATGGTAGTTATAGGTATTATTATTCTTATTTTTATAGTATTAGTTATATTTCTTAAAATGAAATACGGTACATATGGATTACACGATTTTAATTGTTTTTTTCGTCAAAGCAAACAGGAAATTTTAGAAAAAGAAGGTGACCCTGTTAGCAGAGAAAAATTATATGGAAGTTGCGAGGATATTAAATTTGAAGATATAGAATATACCTTTATTGGAAATTATCCGGAAAGTGTTAGAATTACAGATCCTGATATTCGATTTGGAATACTGCAAATTGGGGTAGGCTCATCAAAAAAAGAAGTTATGCTGGCATATGGATTAAAGGAAACTTTAAGTAATGAGGAAGAAAATGAATATGCGGTTCAAAATGGTATTTATTCAACATCATTCTATTTTGATGAAAATGACAGAGTATATAAAATTGCATGCGGAACAGGAGTATAGCGCGGAATGAATTCAAGGGAGAAAATCAAACATGCCTGAAAGTAAATATAAGAAAGAAAAAATTTTGAAAGGATTTCGCTGTTTTTCAATAGGACTAGCAATTTTTTGGACAATTTTTTTAATATATATTTTAATAAGTGAACATTATACGGAGTATTATCGTATACATTTGTCACAGGTCGATGCAAGCATACCTAAGGTATATATGGATGATGAAGGGGCTGAACGCGGCAAAATAGGTAACGAATTTCTGATAAAATCAAAGGAAAACTCTTATCTGATTTATGGAATCGAATTGTCCAATGTCGATGAAAGCAGTCTGTTGAAATTCAGAGATGAAGATGCAATAAAAAAGTTAAAGTCGGCAAACACATGCAGCCAGGTATTAGAGGAAATTCAGGATGAAACAGGATTCCTGCGGGGGGATGTGACTACAGGAAATATGGAGAAACCTTCTTATACAGTTTATTATTTCTCTTCGGTGGAAGAATGGTATGGCAAGAATTATCAGGTATATATTATGTTTTATATAAAGGGAGATTTAAAATATATGGAGATATGCATGACAGACGCGAGGTATGCTCTATCAGAAAAACAAAAAGAGCATATGGCATTGTTTACCAGATGATGTTAAGAGGTGACTTGCTCAGTTGCAGACTTTAATATGGAGATGAGGCTATGGTGAAAAAGGGCAAAGCAATTTTAAAACAAACAGGAGCAGGAATTTTTGTATATAGTGTGTTGGGGTTACTGGGAGCATTTGATAGCTATTATCGTGGAGCCGATATGGGCTTTACAGCATGTATAGCAGTGTGTGTAATAGCTTTTATTATTTTGGGGGCAATAGTTTCATTTATAAGAAAGAATATGATTATAGAAAATATAATGCACATATATGCTTAGTTGTTTCACTGGGACTTACGATACAAATAATGGTGCAGGGAAATTTGCCGCCTGAAAAAAGCACAGCAATTTGTATTATAAGTTATGTGATTTCTATAATATTGGGAATTTTGGGGGCATTATTAACAACTGGAAAAATAGTAATAAAAAATAAAAATGTAAGAAGTACGTTAAAAATTATAGAAACAATGAGTTTATTTTTATTAACGTGTTTGTGTGTGGTAGGAAGACGATTTTTTGGACGCAGAGGAGCAGTATTATTTAATGCATTAGGAAAACAAAAAAGTTCAGTATTTTTTTGGTGTTGTATTATGGTTGCAACGATGCTTTTTGCATTTATGAGTGCATTTGTAAGAGTAGATATAATTGTAAGACCAGACTTTTATAAATCCAGAAATGAAAATAGTAAATAAACCGGAAGTTTTTTCTTTGGTAAAGAAGAAAAGGATATATAAGGTTAGCGGTGATGTATTACTATTTCAGAAAATATGAACAGGCTGACAAAAAAGGCAGAAATATTATAGTGCAGAATGAAGTCAAAGGAGAAGAACAAGGATGTTTAGAGTGAAATATAAGAAAGAACAAATCTTGAAGGGACTTCGTTGCTTTTCAATAGAAATAGCAATTTTATGGACAATTATTTTAATAGATACTTTAATAAGCACATATTATGGGAAGTATTCTGGTATACATTTGTCACAGGTTGCTGCAAGTATACCGAAGGAATATATGAATAGTGAAGAGTCTGAACATTACAAAACGGATAATGAATTTCTGATACAATCAAAGGAAAATGCTTATATGATTTATGGAATTGAATTGTCCAATGTCGATGAAAGCAGCTTGATAACTTTCCTGGATGAAGAGGATTTAAAAAAGTTAAAGTCAGCAAATTCATTCAGTCAGATATTAGAGGGAATCCAGGATGGAGTAGGATTCCTGTGAGGAGATGTGGTTACAGGAAATACAAAAAAATCATCTTATACAAGTTATTATTTTTCTTCAATAGAAGAAGGACATGATGGGGATTATCAGGTATATTTTATATACAGGAAGATTTAAAATATATGGAGATATGTGTAATGGATGAGGAACATGCTTTATCAGAAAAACAGAAAGAACATATGTGGTTATATACAGGTCGATGATAAGGGGTAAAAATGTGAAATAGATACTGGAATGAAGGATTGACTATTGAAATAAGATAGTCTGGTTTGTTAGGTAGGAGAAAAAAGTGACAAATTTTATTTATATTTTCATGATTATAACGCTCATAGGTATAGGAATTGGCATAAGGGGTTTTAATAGTGAAGATAGCGATACCAAAACTACAATCAAAAATATTCCGCGAGGATTGAAAAAAGTTTTACTGATTGGAGAAAATGTACATAAGGTAGATATGGTAATATTAATTGGAACAATTATGTATTTGTTGTTTACGGTCGGGGTAGTAGGTATTTATCTGTTTGCAAATTATAGGCTAAAGGTTCATTTACAATATATATTAAGTGGAGCAGTTCTAGGCATTTTATTTGTAGAAATTTTTATCATTGTATCAGCAGCATACAGAGAAAAAAGAAATGAAACAAAACAGGTGCATGTACGTGAAACGGTTTATATATCGCACAAAGAAAAAGAAATTGTATGCGAACTGTTTTCAAAATATGTTATATTATCAAACAAATGTAAGAAGGATATAAAAGGAACGGTGTATATTTTTCCGGCAACCGTGTTTACTACAATTGATGTAGATGGGAATATATTTAGAAAGACATCAAATGGAATAGAATATTTATCTAATGTGGGCGCGTATAAAAGTTTGGCAGAGCAGTTGACGAATGAAGGATATCAGGTTATTCGTTTTGAAACTAAAATAATAGCCAACAGAAATATGACACTTGAAGAATTGTTAAATAAAATAGTGGATGTGATTAATGAAATTCAAAGTGAAACAGGAGAACACCCAATTTATTTTATTGGTCATAGTATTACATGTAATATTTTATTATTGCTACAAAAAAAGATAAAGCCACAGGGACTAATTTTGTTATTTGGTGGTGGAGAGACGGGAAAACAACGGATTATAGCTAGAAGAAAAATGGATAAGTGGGGTAGAAGTAGAAAAGTTAAGGAAAGAGATATAGAAAGAGAATATGAAAAAGTAGAAAAGTTATTAGAAGAAGGAAATGTGGTTGTAGCAGATAAAGAATTATTTAATAAGAGACCAGAATTTTGGATTTCAAATATGTTGGAAATAAAAAATCCAGTTTTGTGTATAGCATCAGAAACTGATTGGAATTATAACGGAAAAGAAATAGCCTCAATGGTGCAGAATCCCAAAATAACGTTTAAGATATTAACAGATATAGATGCTACGATGAGAGTTGGGTTTAGAAATCATAGGGCAGCAAATAACTTGACATATATGGGATATTTGAATCAAAAAGGGAAAAGAAAACCTGAAGAAGGGATAGATATACCATGGTATTCGGAAAAAATTGGAACATACATAATTGAATATATGGAAGCAAATAAAGAGTAATATAAAATATTCAAAAGGAGATAGAGGCATCGCCAAGAGGGGCAGAATACAATGGAAAAAATACAAGGTTTTTTAAAGACAAAAAAGAAATACGAAGCCAATTTATGGAATGATCAGATGGGATTTTTCCTAATAACAATTATCTTTTTAGGGGTGCAAATATTGAATTCATGGAAGGTATTGGCAGTCTGTACCATAATAGAAATTTGTCTTCTGATTCTTTGTTGGAGGATGGAGAGGAAAAAATATGGAAGTGTATTTTGCAGTTTTGTTCATGGAGAAATTTTGGGACTGATTTTTTTAGTAGATGGATGGTGCTTTATTGGGTTAATGAGAAAACCAAATAATTATTTGATAATAGGAATAGTGGGAACAATACTGATTGCATTGTGTTATTTTGGATGCTTTTGGTTAGTAAGAAAACGAATACATGACGGATGGTATGAAAACGGAAAGAAAAAAGGATCAAATGGTAAAGAAATTGCCGCATCAGTTGCAATAATGACTTTTATGACACTAAGATTATGCAGAAACCAAACCGGGTCGAAACTGGAAAGCATGGGTCAAAATGAGACATATGCAATTGTAGTTGTACTACTTTTGAACTTGCAATGTTCACCTCTTTGTGGGTCGATGCTGGTATGATGTATTATTATTTCAGAAAATATGAACGGGCTAATAAAAAGTAGAAACATTTTGCCTTGATAAAAATGACAGAGTATACAAAACTGTAGGTGGAACAAGAGTATAGTTCATTTTAAAATTAGTGATTAGAGCTGGTGAAAACAGATGATGAATAAACAAAAATATTATATTTCAGTAGTATATCACAATGTAATGAGAGGGCTGGCAATATATTGTGGTCTAATTTTAGGAATAATTGTTATATTAAAACTTGCTGGTGACAGATATGGAATTGTGTCAATTCTTGTCCTGCTTGAATACGTAGGGATTGCGTTCTTATTAGTTTATGGAATCGGGTTCTTCATAGATGGATATTACATTCAGGATGAGAAAATAGTTTATTATCATAATTTTAAAAGACGAAAGAAAGATTTATCTGAAGTGAAGTCAGTTATAATATCCAATACCTATCTTTATCGACGAAATTTAAGAGTAAATATATATAAAAATGGCAAATTCGTTCATTGTCCGTGGATAACACTCTTTTTTGAAGAAATTGATGCGGGATTATTGGTTAAAGATAGAAAAGAACTAAATACACTGAAGGTTGAACATCAATTATACAAGAATTGTTCTAAATATGGTTTCATTTATAAAAATAATATGGACAAGTTTTTAATGAATTTTACCGGAGAGGTATATATAGCTAAAACCGTATATTTAAATTTTGAAGAAGAAATGAAGAAATTATTTGGATCAAAGGTGATATATATTATTACGGATACGGGAGGAGAGAATTAGAAGAGGAAAAGTTGTTTGGTATTTTTACAAATCAGATAAACATAGTTAAAAGAAATGGAACAGAATATCGATTCTTTTTAGAAAAAAGGAATAAGGTAGTAGAGTTTTTACAGACGAGGTGATAAAGAAAATGCACTTATTCATAAAATGTATTATGTTTTCTGTCTGGATGTGGTTTATAGTTAGGTTTTCAGAAAAACCGTCAGGCAGAAGAAAAATTTGGATAGATAATCGATTCTTATATGTATTTACCTGGTTGTGGCATTCTTATGGAGAAATTTCGATTATGGGGTTGATGTATGCGATAGGTGTACAGGTAGTTGATATTATTGGAGTCGTTTTTTATTTATTGATGCCATTAAATAGAGAAATAATATGCATTTATTGGTTAAAGTTTCTTTTGGGAGTTCTGTTTTGGGCTGCTGGAATTGGAATATTTGATATGGCAAAAAATGCAGAAGAGAAAAGAGAAAAAATTCTACTGTATTTTAGTTGTTTTTCAGTTTTAGCTTTTGGGATATGGTATGCATTATATTTAATACTGGCGGATTTTATAGAATTATTTTAGATGAGGTGATAGCATGAAATATATTTTAATTATATTAATAATTATAGCATTTGTGATAGGAATTTTTGATTTAAAGTTTATGCTTGAATGTAAGAAAGAGCAGAAAAATAATAAAGCAGAAGCATTTATCTATGTAGGGGATAAAAAAATAATATGGATATTTGGAATTCTGTTTTATATAATTAGCGTTTTGGAATGGGTGATTCTGTTATTTTCATTAGAAATAGCGTCACTATTTCTATTTCTTTTTTGCTGCTGTATGGTTCAGCTTGGTTTTGCAACATTTTTGTGTCAGCATTTTACATATTCGGCAGTATTTATAAAGAAAAATGAAGTATTTTACTATGCAGAAAGAAAACTAAAAAATATCCCAATCGGGCAAATCACCGGGGTTAGTGCAATGCCGGGAAATGTGGCATATCTGTTTTTTAATGAAAAAAAGGAAAGACTGTTTGAACTTCAAATGAAAAAAGCTAATGCGAGAAAAATGCTGGAATATATCATAGATAGACAGCAGAACAATTAGAACAACGAAAAGGAGCCGGTTGCAATGGGAATCAGGGAAAAGTTACATCTTTTTAAGAATAAAGATAATGCAGTGGAAAATAGTTCCAAAGAAGCAGCAAGAAAGTGTGTATTAAAAGTACAGGATAAGTTCCGCCTTAGAAATACAGATGATATCGTGGTTGTAGGTGAACTGAAGGGAAAAATACAGGTGGGTGATGCTGTCTACATGAGTAATTTTTCGGATGATGATGGAGAAATACTGGTGACAGTAGTGCTCGGAATAGAAGTTGGACAGGGAAAAACTGTGCGTGAAGCAGAAAACTGTCGGGTAGGATTGAAATTGGAGCAGACTGGAACTTATCCGATAAAATGCGGAACAATGATATATTCAAGAGCGACAACTGTAGAAGAAGTACATGATGCCTATATTTCTGGTCTGGGAGATACTTATGTATCGTCAAAACAACTGGTACTTTCACAGAAAGAACTTGATGAGTTAAGCATTACGGATTGTTCAGAAATCTGGCGTTTGTATGCGTGGTATAAAACGAAAGTAATTCCGGCAAAGGATGATGCTGAAAAAGAAGAAGTCCGAAAGAGGATTGGTGTAATTGCAAAAGCCCTTGTTCAAAAGGTATTGGAAGCACCTGCTATTTATTGCGTATACAGTAAAATCACAGGAGAGCCGGCACTTTTTTCCCAGACAGTAGACCGACAGGATGGCACATATATGTGTACACCACCTGATATCTGGATTCTGACTAAGGCATATAAGGATATATTTAAAGTCAGATTTCCGGAAGAACGGTATGAAATCAGAGAGATTAAAAACGATGATTCCCATAAGGCAATTTACAATTTCCTTGGATACTGTTTTTATATGAACGGTGCCTGTGGAGTCAAAGTGGTAAATGAAAATACGGCAATAGCAGCGCCGGAATTTGTTCCGGAGCCGGACTACAGCAATATACCGGAAATTAGCGTTCCGGTTACTAATCCTGACCTGGTAAGATGGATGCTTCTGATAGCCCAGCTTGGGCATCCGACAACAGACGAGCAGAAGCTTATTTACAAATTATATTTTAGATTTCTGTCCATAGAAATGACAAAAGCCAGATTTATTATTCCAACTAAAACGTCAGAAGATTTTCCGGAGCCGGATGAAAATGGCAAAACGGTACTGAAAAAGGATATGCAGATTTCACTTCCGACCATAGAAGGAAAGCATAATAATGCAGCGGTCAGAATGTATACGGACTGGAAGCGGCTGCAGGATGCTATGGGAGAGGGCTGGAAAGGAATGGTACAGTCGATAGAAGGAATCATCGACCAGTTTGACTGTGCCATCAATCTGACTGAGCATGAGAAAGCCGGCTGCTATGTCGATAAGGAAATGTTCCGGGAAATGCAGTCCATTGAGAAAGATTTCCAATAAAATAATTGACAAGAAATGACAAAGAGAGTAATCTATTAACAGAAAAAGTAATTTGATGAATGGGAGTATGAGTTATAAGCGATAGCTAGTACAAATATCACATAATTCAGATATGTTGGAATTCTCCAGCGGTAATCCCCATTTGAGACTAGTTAATATATGCAGGCAAAGAGAGCTATTATGTTAGTATATTGTGAGCTTTTTATTTGCATATCAAAAAGGCAGTTATAAAAAATTACACATAAATATCAATCAACTAATATGAGAGAAAATTTTATACTGGTTGATTGGTTTATATGAGGGATAATAATTAGTTATCCTTTACAATAGCTGATTATTAATTGGAAATTATATATATTTGTGATAGAACTATAGAATATTTCATACACTATTGGGCAATTATACGCTGATATGGAAAATAGTAAAAAATATATTATAAAGAAGCAGTGTATTAAATTTATATAAGATTAAAAGTTGGAGGACTGCAGTGTTACAATTTACAGAAAGAGAAGAAATCACTCGTTTAATAAAAGTACTTTCTAGTTCCAAATATGAAATTAGCACATTTTTTAAATTGTCTGGAGAAAGCGGATGTGGAAAAACAGAATTATTAAAGAAAGCTGTGGAAAGAATCATAAAAAGTGATATGATGTTTATTTATATTGATATTACACCTGATAAATTTCAGGCTACATCTTTTTTCCAAACTTTGCTAGAAACGGTATATATGCCATTGAGTTATCGTTATAATACGATTACTAATATCCCAGAGAATTTAGCATTATTCAAATATATAAAAAAGATTTTTAGGGCACATAGAAGTTTTGAAAAGTTTTTTGATACTTTAATTATACCCGCATCAGATATACCAACGGCAGGAGGACCTATATCAATCATTATGGATAAATGGTTGCAAGAAAGAACGGCTTCAATTGATAATATGCTATTTCTGTATTTTAAATATATTATCAAAAGGGGACGAATTAATTTAATTGTAGATAATTATCAATTTCTTCCGGCTTCTATTAAGAAAGCTCTTGAAATCGGAATTAACCAATTTAATTATGGATTTACATTTTTTGTAATTGAACGTACAATTGGAAGCTGTAGTCACGAAAAATCATTTTGTTCAGCTTTTCATCATGATTTTTGTGATTTAGAGTATTTGTCATATGAAGGCTATAAACAGTTAATAGAGAAACAAAATATAGCCATAAGTGAGGAACAAAGAAAGAAAATTTGGACAATCACGAGAGGCAATTTAAAAGATATAGATATTATTCTTAATGAAGTCCGCATTAATCCGGGGTATGATATTACAGACAATATAATTGCAATGCAAAATTTGAGTACACTTCAGCGTAGCATTCTTCTTATAACGGCGTTGTTTCCGGCAGGTATGAAGGAAGGATTTGTTATTCAATTTATTCGTAATATTTTAAGTGAGACAGAAGATGAAAAAATTAGAAATGCAATAAACACATTAATTGACTTAGGGTATATATATATAAATAGTAATTCGCATGATACAATTAAACCTACGCATGAAACGGTTATTAATCATATAAAAGAAACTGTAGATATCCAAGATTTAGCAATTTTTTGTTCTAGATTATCTGATAGTCTTGAAGAGTTAGCAGGGGTTTATCATGGTACTAAAGACTATTCATATCTTTTGCATTGCTGGGTTGGCATAAATTCTTCTGAAAAATTGAGGAAAAAATCAAGTATGATTCAGGAGCTAATTTCAATAAAATATAAAGAAAATGCATATTATTATATAGATATAATTGCAACTTCTATCACGGATATAATCATATATTTGCCTGAAAGTACAATCGAAAAGATATTAGTATCATTTCAGAGAGTATCTGATTTTAGTAATGGAATTAATATATTAAATAGTTTTCACAATTCGGATCTTCGTTTATATAATAAATTTCAAATTTTTTATGCTAAATTTCTTATTCAGACATATGAATTTGAAGAAGCACTGGTAGAATTAGAAAATATTCCGGATTCTTCGTTAAAGTTACTATGTCAGACAAATGCATTACAACATTTGGGACTTGATAGCCAAGTTGCAGAATTATTAGACACTAAATTATCAACATGTACCCAGGATGAAAACTACTATATTATCTTGAGAAATACAGCACATTTTTATGATTACGATCAAGCAAGAAAAAATCTTTTATTATCTTTGAAATATTTTAGCAATAATAAATATACTCCTTTTGCTATTGCGACAATTCAAAATAATTTAGCGGTAATCAATATATGGAAGGGAAAATATGATGAAGCTGAGGGATATTTAAAACCTGCAATAAGAACACTGGAACAGATTTCCTCAAATGAAATTTTTGAGCCATATTGTAATAAGAGTATTTTGCATTTAATGCGTTTAGAATATGATATGGCATATGAATATGCTAAAAATGCATTGGATTATTGTCCTAAAACACTAACGTTAGATATAGTTATGTTAAATATTAATTTGATTATAATAAAGTTATGCCAACAAAAATTAACAGTTAAAGAGGCTTTAAGTGAATTAGAACAGTTGAGTAATCAATATCCATTAATCGAAGATCCGTGGTATGAATTTCAATTATTATACAATCGCAGACAACTTGCTAAAATAATGCAGTATAAGAAAGTGGCTCTTAAACCTATGCATAAACGTTATATTGCAGAATATTACAATGCTAAGACAAAGTTTTACTTATTAAAACATTTATCAATTCAAAATGTTGAAGCAGAACTTTGTCTTGGGTTATCTCCTAATTGGAGATATTAATATGTTTATGATATTTCTCAATTAGATAAGAGAAAGATTCTTGTTGAGGTACCTTGCCGTTAATTGATGCAGCCAAGTATTTCCCTAAAATAATTATATCATTGCTTGAATATTGAAGATTAGTAATTGGAACAGTTCCAATTCTGATGCCGGAAGTAATTATAGCATTTTGTTTATCATTAGGTATTTGATTTCTATTTACGAGAATACCATGCTTAAATAGTGTTTCTTCTGTAATTTTTCCAGAACCACTATTAGCTGATACATCTATTAAAATTATATGATTATGAGCAATGTCATTGAGTGTTTTGATACTTTCTGATTTCAGAACGTTAATCATTAAATTTGTGTTATCTATTACCTTTTTAGCATATGTAGAAATATCCATAGAACTAAGCTTTAAAAAACACATAGCTTTTGAAAACAAACTATTTTGTATAGGACCTCCTTGCGTTTTAGGGAATATAGAGGTGTTAATTTGGGAATCATACTTAGTTTTATAAATAATCACTCCTCCCTGCGGACCACATAAAAGTTTATCCATAGTAAAGGTTGCAAAATCAACATATGGGAAAATATTTTTATGTATATTTCCCATAATATATAAAACAGAATGGCATATATCCGCCATCAAAGGAATATCGTAGCGTGATGTAATAGAGTATATTTTTTTATAATCAAATTCTTTGATGTACGAAGATGCGCCAACAATAACTAATTTAGGCTTTTCATTTATTATCTGTTTTTCAAATAATTCATAATTAATTTCCAAATTTTCATTTAATGAAAAATAAATTGGGCGAATATTTCTGCATCCAAGCTTGGTATGCGAAATATGTCCACCATCTTTGGGCTTTAATGCAAGTATAGTATCCCCGTTATTTAAAATGGCATTATATACAATTTGATTTGCTTGAGTACCTGAATTAGGTTGAATACTTATTTTATATGATAAATCTTTGATATGAAGAAGATTTAATCCTAATTCTTCCGCATAATTTTCGATATTATCTATAGAGGCTACATTTGGAAAATATCTGTTTCCGCGTGTACCTTCAGTTGGAACTGTTGAAAGTGGCATTGCTTGTACATCTAAAACTTCTTGAAAAGGGTAACTAACACAAGCCGTAAGATTTATGTATGTATTTTGTTCTAAGTTATATTTATTGATAATAGAATTGAATCGTTCAAAATCCTTTCCTAAAAATTGTTTTATTATATACATACGTTGCTCCTTTACTTGAACATCTTTTTCTAATTTGCAATATATTTTGTTTGATTGTTTATAGATATTTGAAATTAGTAGCGTATAAATATGCCAGATAACTAATTATTATCCATCATAATTCATCAAATAAGTATATAAATACTAATTACTTAGCAGAGTATAAGGTTCACTATTTTAGAAAAATTTAATACACAAAAAAGAAAAAGGATGGTACAATAAAATTACTTGTAGCAGGAATGGTAACAGGTGAAATTAGAGAATTGTTATAAAATAGAAGTGTTGAATCTGGTGTGGAGAGTATATGGAGGACAATACTTGAACACAGATATGAAAAACATGATTATTACAACATCCAGAGATGCACAGTATGACACTAGTGCTAAACGAATTCTTAGTCAGAAACAAATTATGGCATGGGTCTTGATAAAGACAGTAGAGGAATTCAAGAATATGGAACCCCAAGATGTAATTCCATTAATTGAGGGAGAGCCATTTGTAAGTGTAATTCCAGTGGAGAGAGGATTATCCAATATAAAAAAACAGAAAAATGGTGATAGAATTGTAGGGTTTAATACAGAGGATGCAGATAATCATGAGGGCATGGTCAAATATGATATTGTATGCTATGTTCAGACGAAAGATGGATTAACACAAGTGATTATTAATATTGAAGCTCAGAAAGATGAACCGGGGACATATGATATCATCAATAGAGCAATCTTTTATGAAAGCCGTTTGATTTCATCTCAAAAAGAAAGGGATTTTAAAGGTACAGAGTATAATAATATAAAAAAAGTATATTCTATCTGGATATGTATGAATATGAATGAAGATAGCTTAAGCCATATTCATTTATCGGAAGAAAAAATTATTGGTGGTCATAAGTGGCAGGGAAATCTTGATATATTCAATATTATTATGATAGGATTAGCAAAGGAAATGTCTGATAGGAGTCAAATACATGGCTTACACCGTTTGCTTGGAATATTATTTTTAGAAAATTTAGATATAGAAAGTCGTTTGAACTTATTGCATACAGAATATGATATCGAAATCAATACTACTTTGAGAGAGGATGTGAACATCATGTGTAATTTGAGTCAGGGAATAAAAGAAGATGGGATGGCAGAAATCTTTGCACGCATGAGCAGAAAAGGTTATTCACCAGAGCAGATTGCAGAGATGACAGATACAGACGTAAGAGAAGTAAAAGCACTCCTGCAAAGAATAAAATAGAAATATAATATAGAATAAATATACCCCCCTAAAAGGACTGTTAGAAAGGCAAAAACACCGTAAAAATGCTGCCAATTCTAACAGTCCTTTTCGATTTTTACCCCACCCTGAAATTCTTCCTCGGATGTTTATTCATCAGAATGTCCCGCTGCTTTGCCGTGGAGACATGGGTGTAGATTTCTGTGATGTGGATGGAACTGTGACCAAGCATTTCCTGGATGTAGCGGATATCCACATCGGCTTCTAAGAGGCTGGTGGCGAAGGTGTGGCGGAACATGTGCGGAGTGATGTGCATATCAATGGAAGCAAGGCTGCAGTATTTCCGGATGGTTCGGCGGACGTACTGGTCGGAGAGCGGACGTCCGGCCTGGTTGACGAAGAAGCGGTTGGTACGCTTAATATCAGGAAGGTAACATTTCCGGTATTCCAGCAGGGTATGTACAACATCGTCATTGCCAATCTGGAGGAGCCGCTCTTTGGAACCTTTGCCGAAGATAAGCAGAGTCCGGTTGGAAAGGTTGATGTCATCCGGTGTGATGGAACACAGCTCAGAGATTCGGATGCCGGTGGCGAAGAGCAGCTCGATAACAGCAGCATCCCGGAGCGCATTTTTACGCTGGAAATCGGTGGCAGCGTGGGAGTATTGGTGATAGATAGAAGATAAAAGCAATTCAATCGTAGGAAGCGGGATGGTTTTGGGCAGAATCACCGGTTCCCGGAATTTGATATGCAATTTGTTAAAAGGATTGGAGACAATGCGGTCGCGGTAGTCGAGGTAGTGGAAAAAGGCTTTGAGGGAGGCAAGCTTTCGTTTCACAGTTTTCGGTTTGAATTGTTCGTGAAGAGTTGCAATATAGGATTCTAATATGGCGGGAGAAAGTTCGGATATGCTGGAGAGGGAAGGAAAAGCAGCCGCAAGGCTGGTACCAAACTGTGTAAGGTCGATGCGGTATGCTTTTAAGGTTTTGTCATCAAGGCGTTTCTGGGTGCGGCAGTAGGTTAAATACTGGTTCATTTCAAAGTTAAAATCATGCATAATAAATACTCCTTTGTATGTGGCAGAAGGCTGTCCTGCCTGAATATAGATATAAGAGTATATCATAGAAAAATTTTTTATAAAAATTTCCAACTTCATATTGACAAGTTGATATCCTGAGCGTATTATGAACATATGAACAAATGCTCATATATTAAAACGACCTGGAGGTGAGAGGATGGCAATGAACGATGTAGAATGCTGCGAAGAAAACTGCATTCATGCAGAGCTTCTTAAGAAGGCACGGGAGAAGATGCCGGATGAAGATGAGTTATATGATCTGGCAGAGCTTTTTAAAGTATTTGGTGATTCTACCAGAATCCGGATCCTGTTTGTATTATTTGGCTCGGAAGTATGTGTGTGTGATCTGGCAGAGACGTTGAACATGACGCAGTCAGCAGTATCCCATCAGCTTAAGATTTTAAAACAGGCAAAGTTAGTCAGCAGCAGGAGGGAAGGAAAATCCGTATTTTATTCACTGGCAGATGAACATGTAAGAACCATTATCGACCAGGGCAGAGAACATATTGAAGAATGAGGAGGACATTATTATGAAGAAAAAATTTAAATTGGAAGACTTAGACTGTGCAAACTGTGCAGCAAAAATGGAAGATGCAATCAAGAAAATCCCGGGAGTCAATGATGCAGTAGTAAGCTTCATGACACAGAAGATGACCATCGATGCAGAAGATGAGCGTTTTGAAGAAATTATGGATGAAGTAGTAAAGACATGTGCAAAGGTAGAACCGGACTGCCGGATTCTGCGATAGGAGATAGCTTATGACAAAGAATCAGAAAAAAATGCTGGAGCGTATTCTGGTTACGGGTGTGTTATTTGTAGCACTTCTGGTATTGGAACACGTTGGTATCTTAGAACAGATTACACAGCCAGTCCTGATTTTTATTATTTATCTGGTACCATACCTTTTGATTGGCTATGATATTATATTTAAGGCATTTCGGAATATCAGTCATGGACAGGTATTTGATGAGAACTTTCTGATGATGATTGCAACGTTTGGAGCATTTGGAGTACGGGAGTATTCCGAGGGTGTTGCAGTTATGCTGTTCTATCAGATTGGAGAACTTTTCCAGGGCTATGCCGTTGGAAAATCCAGACAGTCCATTGCAGATATGATGGACATTTGTCCGGAATATGCCAATGTGGAAGAGGATGGCAAATTAGTCCAGGTAGATCCGGATGATGTGGAAATCGGCACTGTCATCGTGGTAAAACCAGGCGAGCGTATTCCGCTGGATGGAATTGTAGTAGAAGGTGAGTCCATGGTCGATACCGCAGCACTGACCGGAGAATCTGTTCCAAGAAGAGCAGCAGAAGGTGATGAAATCATCAGCGGCTGTGTCAATGGAAGCGGTACTTTAAAGGTAAAAGTAACAAAAGCATTCGAAGATTCTACAGTATCCAAGATTCTGGAACTGGTGGAGAATGCCAGCAGCAAGAAAGCAAGAGTGGAGAACTTTATCACCAGATTTGCAAAATATTACACTCCGGTTGTTACCATTGGAGCAGTAATTCTTGCAATCCTGCCACCGATTATTTTAGGCGGCGGCTGGGCTGAGTGGATTCAGAGAGCCTGCATTTTCCTTGTTATTTCCTGCCCGTGTGCCCTTGTAATCTCCGTCCCATTGGGATTCTTTGGTGGTATCGGAGCATCTTCTAACTTAGGTGTTCTTGTAAAAGGAAGTAACTATTTAGAGGCAGTGGCTGAGATGACCACTATCGTATTTGATAAAACCGGTACACTGACCAAAGGCGAGTTCAAGGTATCTGAGGTACTTCCGGTAAATGGAAGTAAAGAGGAACTCTTAGAGCTTGCAGCCCATGTAGAAGGATATTCCAATCATCCGATTGCTAATTCCGTGCGTGAAGCCTATGGCAAAGAACTGGATATGAACCGGGTAAATGGAACGGAAGAAATTGCCGGACATGGAATTCATACATTTGTAGATGGAAAAGAAGTATGGCTTGGAAATGCCAAAATGATGGCAGCCCGGAATATTTCCTATACCGAAAACAGCAGTGCCGGAACCGTAATTTATGTTGCGGTAGATGGCGCATTTGCCGGAACCATTGTAATTTCCGATTCCATTAAGGAAGGCGTAAAAGAAGCTATCCATAGCATGAAGAAGGTAGGCGTGAAGAAATGCGTTATGCTGACCGGAGACCGTAAGGCAGCAGCACAGGCAGTAGCAGATGAACTGGGACTGGATGAAGTGCATGCAGAATTACTGCCGGGTGACAAAGTAAGTCAGGTTGAGGCACTTCTGAAAGAACAGCATGAGAAAGAAAAACTTGCATTTGTGGGTGATGGAATCAACGATGCACCGGTACTGACCAGAGCAGACATTGGAATTGCAATGGGAAGTATGGGTTCCGATGCAGCCATTGAAGCTGCAGATGTAGTTCTTATGGATGATGATGTGCGAAAGATTGCATCTCTTGTGAAGATTGCAAGAAAGACACTTTCCATCGTGCACCAGAATATCGTATTTGCACTTGGTGTAAAAGCAATTGTGCTGATACTCGGTGCATTTGGTATTGCCAATATGTGGGAAGCAGTATTCGCAGATGTAGGTGTATCTGTCATTGCAATTTTAAATTCCATGCGGACTCTGCGCATTGCAAAGAAATAGTATAAAGGCGTTTATTGAGAAAAAGAATCAGTAAACGCCTTTCTTTTACCAAACGGGTAGGCTATACTAACAAAAGTAACAAAAAACTAACAGACAGCTGGAAATAGTACAACATTGGGAAAGAAGGAAGCAGGAGTAACAAAATAAAAGAATTGAAAAAAGAGTCAGAAAAGAAAAAGGAGGATGAATATGTTTCTGGAGATTCAGGATTTGAAAAAAAGTTTTGGACAGGGAGAGGCAAAAACAGAAGTTTTGAAGGGAATTAATTTCTCTGTTGAAAAAGGTGAGATTTGTGTATTGTTAGGACCGTCCGGTTCCGGTAAATCAACACTTTTGAATATTATAGGAGGAATTGACAGTGCAGACAGCGGCTATATTTCCATCAATGGAGAGAAAACAGCAGATATGAACGAAAAGACACTGACGAATTACCGCCGCCGCCATTTAGGATATGTATTTCAGATGTATAATCTGATTCCAAACCTCAATGTGAAGGAAAATATTGAGGTAGGAGCATATCTGAGTGATAAATCATTAGACATTGACGAATTGCTTAAGACACTGGGACTTTATGAGCATCGTCATAAGCTGCCAAACCAGTTATCCGGTGGACAGCAGCAGCGTACAGCCATTGGCCGTGCCATTGTAAAGAACCCGGATATTCTGCTCTGTGATGAGCCGACCGGAGCACTGGATTACAATACATCCAAAGAGATTTTGAAGCTGATTGAGGATGTAAATCAGAAATATGGAAATACCGTTATTATGGTTACCCATAATGATGCCATCAAAAACATGGCAGACCGTGTCATTAAGCTGCGTGATGGACAGATTCGAAAGGATTACACCAATGAAGTGAAGATTCCTGCACAGGAACTTGACTGGTAAAGGCGGTGATGAAAGTGAAGAGTCCATTAAGAAAACGAATTCCAAAGGAATTGAAAACAGATTTTGGAAAATATCTTGTGATTTTCCTGTTCCTGACAGCTACTATCGGATTTGTATCGGGATTTCTGGTGGCAGGAAGCAGTATGATAACTGCCTATAATGAGAGTTTTGAAAAGTACAATATTGAAGACGGTAATTTCGAACTGATGGAAGAAGCTGACGATACGCTGCTTACAGAACTGGAAAAAGAAGGCGTAACAATTTATGAGAATTACTATCTGGAAGAAGCGGTGGTAAATGGCAAGTCAGACAGTACCCTCCGTATTTTTAAACCGAGAAACGAAGTGGATAAAGTATGTCTGATGGATGGAGAAATGCCGCAGCAGGAAGATGAAATTGCAATTGACCGGATGTATGCGGACAATAATTCCTTAAAAGTAGGAGACACCATTAAAGTAGGTGGTGAGAAAAAGACCATCAGTGGTCTGGTGGCATTATCGGATTACAGTGCGCTGTTTTCCGATAGCAAGGATCTGATGTTTGATGCCATAAAATTTGGCGTTGCCATTGCCACAGAGGATGCCTTTGATGCTTATGGTACCGGCAATCTCCATTACAGCTATTCCTGGAAATATGAAAAAACTCCGGCTGATGATACGGAAGCAAAAGAGAAAGCAGAAGATTTTATGAAAGTGCTGGGCAGTAAGGCGGTAATAGCAGCATACATACCGGCATTTTCCAATCAGGCAATTCATTTTACGGGAGATGATATGGGTGGAGACAAAACAATGGTAATGACGTTGTTATATATCCTGATAGCGATTATGGCATTTGTCTTTGCAGTTACCACCAATAATACGATTACAAAAGAAGCAGCAGTCATCGGAACGCTGCGTGCATCCGGCTATACCAGAGGAGAACTGCTGCGGCATTATCTGCATCTTCCGGTACTGGTGACAATCGTAGCAGCAATTATTGGAAATATACTTGGCTATACCGTATTTAAAAATATGGTAGCAGATTTGTACTATGGAAGCTATAGTCTGCCAACCTACCATACCATCTGGAATGGGGATGCGTTTATCCTGACAACGGTGATTCCGGCAATCATAATGATTGTTATAAATCTGCTTTTGATTTCTTCCAAACTGCGTATTTCACCACTGAATTTCCTGCGCAGGGATTTGAGCAGAAGAAAGCGGAAAAAAGCAGTAAAACTGCCGCATTTCAAATTCTTTAACCGGTTCCGTATCCGTATTATTTTACAGAACCGTGCGGGCTACCTGACTTTATTTATCGGTATTGCTTTTGCAGAAATTCTGCTGGTTTTCGGCATGATGATGTCACCACTTTTAGAGCATTATCAGGATGAAGTGCTGTCCCACATGCTTGCAGATTATCAGTATGTATTAAAAGCACCGGTTCCAACGGAAACAGATGGCGCAGAGACTTATCTTGCCGGTAGTTTAAAGACAATGCCGACAGAATTCAGCAGCGAAGAGGTCAGCGTCTATGGCGTTGAAAAAGACAGTGCTTATGTTGATATTGATTTCCCAAAAGAAGGTGTCTACATTTCGGATAGTTATGCAGAAAAATACCGGCTTGCAGAAGGCGATACCATTGAGTTAAAGGAAACTTATGGAGATAAGAAATACAAGTTTAAGGTGGCTGGAATCTATGAGTATCCGGCAGCAGTGGCAATTTTTATGCCGGAAGAGGAATATCGGGATGTATTTGACAAAGAGGAGGATTATTTCAATGGATATTTCTCCGATAAGAAGATTACCGATATTGAGGATGCCTATATCATGACGACCATTACAGAAGATGACCTCACCAAGGTATCAAGACAGCTTGATGTATCTATGGGCGGCATGTTCTATCTGATGAATGTATTTTCTGTTGCACTGGCAGCAATCCTTATTTACCTGATGACAAAGCTGATTATCGAGCGGAATGCTTCATCCATATCCATGGTTAAGATATTGGGTTACAACACCCGAGAAATCGGGAAATTATATCTGACAGCCACCACCTGGATTGTGGTGATATCCGTTATCCTGGGTGAAGCAATTGCTACAGAAACCATCAATGTCATCTACCGGGCAATGATGAGTGATTACTCCGGCTGGCTGAGCATCTACTATGACCCGAACATCTACTGGAAAATACTGCTTATGGTACTGGCAGCATACTTCGTAGTGGCATTGTTCTGCCTTCGGAAGATTCGGAAGATACCGATGGACGAAGCTTTGAAGAATGTAGAGTAGAATCGGAAAAGTTTTTCATTACTCGCATAAAGCGAAACTTAAATATTGTAACAATAAGAAATTAGAGAATATTAACAAAACCAGCAGTTTCACTGAAGAGAGGGCATCAACCATATCAATTAGAGCTGCTTAGAATTTCATCACAGACTGGCAACGCCGGTGCAGGGATGTACCGGCGAGGTGCAATGGAGCATGGATGCGACTTTGCACCGCTTGCCGGAAAGACCAATATATAAAATGGAAATTCTTAGCAGCTCTTATAGATATGGTGCCGCCCTTTTTCAGCGAAACTGCTGTTTTTTTTATATTATTGACATTATGAAAATATTGCTATCTTTATACAAGTATAATTTCTCCCCACCCTGCCAAACTAAACCATATCAGACTACCCGAAATTCTCAATATGATAAAGAATTCTCACCACGCACAATTTGTGTTGACAACAGAAATATAATTAGTTATGATAAACACAAGTTAGAAATAACTAACTAGAACGAAAGGAAAAGAAGCTATGAGTACAGAGATTCTGGAAATTGTACAACAGATGGATTTACACAATGCAGAGACGCAGTTAGCGTTACAATGTGCCCCATTGATCGCAGGCGTAAAGATATCCAATCTCTTAGTCGTTTCAACAGGCATGGAGGATGCGGTAAAACAGTGCCTGAGAAAATCCGGAATTTCATTCCTGCTACTGCTCAGGACCAGGGAAAAAGCTCGTTACCTTCTTTTTCGGAAGAAACCGTTGGAGGCGTATCTGATGCGTAAAGAGATACGGGAGCTGCTGCAGGAGTCCGGTTATCAGGACTTTACGCTCGGAAATATTCTCAGTACGTTTCAGAAACGTTACCAGGGTTATATGTGCGGAGAACCTGGCTTTCCTCATGAAATGGGAGTGCTGCTTGGCTATCCGGTAGAAGATGTAAGAGGATTTATGGAACAGAATGGACAGAATGCACTCTATCAGGGTTACTGGAAAGTGTATGCACACGTTCCGGAAAAGAAACGTCTTTTCGCACGCTATGATATGGAAAAAGAGACCATCATCCAGCTTCTCTCCAATGGAGTGGGAATGCGGGACATCATTGGTATTTATAATGACAGCATGCCGCAGAAAGCGGCTGTTTAGGAGGTAGAAAAAATGAGTAAGATTCAGGTAGTTTATTGGACACAGTCAGGAAACACACAGGCAATGGCTGAGGCTGTTGGAAGAGGAATTGAAGCAGCTGGCAAAGAAGCAGAGGTTGTTGATGTAAGTACAGCTGATATGGATGCATTAAAAGCTTCTTCCGTATTTGCAATGGGATGTCCTGCAATGGGTGCAGAAGTCTTAGAAGAAGGCGAGATGGAACCATTCGTTGAAGAAGTAGAAGGCTTTGCAGCAGGAAAGAAAATCGCATTATTCGGTTCTTACGGATGGGGCGATGGACAGTGGATGCGTGACTGGGTAGACCGTATGACAAGCGCAGGAGCAACCGTTGTAAATGGCGAAGGTGTGATTTGTCAGGAAGCACCGGATGACGATGCAGTCGCTGCATGCGAAAGCTTAGGCAAACAGTTAGCAGGAATGTAAATTCCAAAAACAAAATCATTTCCGCAGGGTACAAACAAATTGTATTATATATCATAACCAGAAGAAGTCTTGCAGAAAACTGCAAGGCTTTTTCACTTTACAGGAAATTACTTTCCTGTAAAGTGAAAAACGCTCCGCGAGGATGCGCACTGCGGCGTATAAGGTAGATGTCGCAAGCGACCGCCGCAGGCGCGAGAATGTGCCAGGGCACATTCTTAGTTCCGTTTTGAAAACATCTGCATATACTGATAAGAAGGACTGGAAACAGGTGAAAGAATGAAAGTATTGAATCCGGGAGAACGCTCCGTGCTGGTGCAGTATGTGCAGCTGGCATTAAACCGTGCGGGATATGACATAAGGAAAGATGGAATTTTGGGAGAGAATACCTGCATGGCATTGCGGCAGTTTTTAAGGAAAAAGAGCGGGGAAGAATTTAACTGTAAAATAGATGATGCAGTGTGGGGGAAACTTTTCCCCTATTTAAAAGGATATACGATGCATGAAATAAAATCCGGTGATACATTATGGGGTATTGCGGCAAATTATGACACCAGTGTATCAGCGATTATGACAGCCAATCCAACAGTAAATCCGCTGGCACTGCGGACCGGAAGTATTCTTGCAATTCCATTCTCTTTTTCGCTTGTAGCAGAAGATGTGGCTTACACTTTTTATCTCAATGACTGGATATTGGAAGGGCTTACGGTACGCTATCCTTTCTTGGTTCAGGGAAATATTGGAAAAAGTGCGATGGGAAAGGAAATCCCCTATCTTCGGATTGGAACAGGAGAGCGGGAAGTCTTTTACAGTGGAGCATATCATGCCAACGAATGGATTACTACACCGGTCCTGCTTAAATTTGCGGAAGAATATGCCCATGCATTTGCGGCGGGACGCATGCTTTATACGGTGCAGGCAGCGTGGCTTTTTTATGGATTTTCCCTGTATCTTGTTCCCCTGGTAAACCCGGATGGCGTGGATTTAGTGAATGGAGTATTAGAAGAGGGTGCATCCTTAGAAGAGGCAGAGCGCATTGCAGCTGATTATCCGAAGATTCCATTTCCGAATGGCTGGAAAGCCAATATAGAAGGAATTGATTTGAATCTGCAATTTCCGGCGGGTTGGGAAAGTGCCAGAAACATTAAATTTGCCATGGGATTTACAACACCGGCACCAAGAGATTATGTGGGAGAGGCTCCCCTTGTGGCACCGGAAAGCCGCAGTGTCTATGAATTTGCAAGAGCCCATAATTTTTCGTTAATTCTGGCATATCATGCCCAGGGAGAAGTGATTTACTGGCGGTATCTTGACTATGAACCGGCAGATTCCAGAAGAATTGCAGAATATTTTGGCGAGGTCAGCGGATACCGGGTGGAAGAGACACCCTCTACATCTGGTTATGCCGGTTTCAAAGACTGGTTTATTCAGGAATACAATCGTCCCGGCTATACCATTGAGGTGGGAATGGGGGTAAGCCCGCTTCCAATGAGTCAGTTTGCCGGAATCTATGAAGATAACCGTCTGATTTTAGAAGGCGGAATGACGGAACTTGTGCGATAACCGGGGATGTGTTATATTGTAGCAGAGAAAAGATGAGGAAACTGGAGCGTAAGATGAACACAGCATACAGCTATGAGATACAGCCGCTGGATGAACATTCCATAAGCATAGAGCGTGTATATGGGACGACACCGGTTGTTGTAATTCCAGAGCAGATAGATGGATTCACAGTAAAGAGAATAGGCGCATATTGTTTTTCGGAAAGCAAGCATGTTCCGGCAGATGCCGTTACCATCGGCGGAGTGGACAGTTTTATGAAAGCATTATGCGGAAATGATATCGAAGAAATTTCTTTGCCGGATTCCGTGGAACAAATCGGGAATCTGGCATTTTATAATTGCCGCAAATTACGAACACTTACCATGGGGCGTTTCTTAAAAGAATTAGGAAGCGATGCCTTTATGAACTGCCGGAGCTTAAAGCGGCTGGTGCTTCGTTCTTCCATGGAAGAAGCCAGTGGCGCACAGCTTATCTTAAATCAGGTTCGGGCTGATTTGGAAGTGGAATTTAAGGAAGCCTTATTTTTCTATCCGGAATATTACGATTCCTATGAAGAAATCGGACCGGCGCATATATTTGCACTGAATATTGCGGGGGAAGGTTTCCGGGCAAGACAGTGTTTTCATGAGCGGATGGTAGATGCTGCCGCATACGATATGATATTTGAGCGGATCTGCATTGAGGAGAAGATGTGGACTGCAGCCAGAATGGCACTTTGCAGACTGGCATATCCGGTGGAATTAAAGGAAGAAGCCCGTGAACGTTATCTTTCTTATTTAAAAGAACATGCCAGTGAGGTATGCGATGTTTTGATTCAGAAAAAAGATTTAGCATTATTAGAGTTGATATGCCGGCTTCAGGTGATGGAGCGGAGTGGAATCACTGCATTAATTGAGCAGGCGGCAGAAGCCGGCTGGGCAGAAGGCAGTGTCAGCTTAAGCAGCTGGCAGCAGAAATATTATAAGGAAGAAGCAGCTTCTTCCTGTTATGATATTGAGTGGTAAAAACAGCAGAAAATTAAGAAAATATGCAGTGGCAGAAAGGAGTAGAAGATGGCGCATATTAAGACCCAGACCGAATGGGAAAATGATATGTCTGTAAAAATCTTGCAGCATGCAAGAAGTGAAATTTATCTGGATTTGCGATATCTTGATGTGGCACTTTCTGCATTGAAGCCTCAGGCAATGGAAGGCTTAGAGACAATGGCTACGGACGGAGAGAGTCTCTTTTTCTCAGCAGGACAGGTAATACGCGTATTCCGAAATAATCCGGCATTTATGAACCGGGCGTACCTGCACACGATATTGCACTGTATTTTTTCACACTTATTTTTAAAAGGAAACAGAGATACGAAGCTTTGGAATCTTGCCTGCGATATTGTAGTGGAGCAGACCATTGACGGCATGGACAAGCCCTGTACCAGGCGCGCATTAAGCTTTCTGCGGCAGCAGACCTATGAAGCATTGAAGGGTGAGGGGCGGATTTCTGCAGCAGTGGTATACCGCTGGCTGCGGGGAAAATCCATGGAAGAGCTTCTTACCTTAAATCATGAATTTTATACGGATGACCACCGTTTCTGGAAAGAGGAAACCGGCAATGGCGCGGCATCTGCAGCCAGAAATAAATGGAATAAGATAGCAAGGCAGACCAGTATGGCAAAGAAGCGGCATGGAGATGAGCCGGAAAAGGGAGAAGAACTTCTGATGACACAGATCAGTGCTGCGAAAAGCCGCCGGAGTTATAAGGAATTTTTACAGAAATTTTCCATACTACAGGAAGAATTAAAATGCAATCCCGATGAGTATGATTTGAATTATTATACCTATGGGCTGCGGCTTTATAAGAATATGCCCCTGATAGAACCGGTGGAGAGCCGGGAAGTAAAGAAAATCCGGGAATTTGTAGTGGTGGTAGACACCAGTTATTCCACCAGCGGCAGTTTAATCAAAGGCTTTTTAAATGAGACATTTGGCATTTTATCCCAGCAGAACAGCTTCTTTCGAAGATGCAGAATCCGGATTATCCAGTGCGATGATAAAGTGGAAATGGATGAGGTAATCAGCAGTCAGGAAGAAATGGAGCGGCTGCTAAAAAGCTTTCAGGTAGTGGGCGGCGGAAATACAGATTTTCGACCGGCGTTTACTTATGTAAACCAACTAATCAAAGAAGGAAGCATCCGGCATCTGGATGGACTCTTGTACTTTACCGATGGCAAGGGCATTTATCCGGTAAAGAAGCCGGAATATAAGACCGCATTTTTATTCTTGGGAGCCTATGATGAGACGGCAGTACCGCCATGGGCAATGCGGCTGCAGCTGGAGCCGGAAGAGCTGGAACAGAATGCATGAGAGAAATAATATAGATTGGAAGAAAACAGATGAATATCAAACAGGCAAAGGAAGAAATCAAACATACCGTAACAGCATATTTGAAAAAGGATGATGAGGGCAGATATAAGATTCCTCTGATTCGTCAGAGACCGGTCTTATTAATGGGACCGCCGGGAATCGGCAAGACCCAGATTATGGAGCAGATTGCAGAGGAGTGCAAAATCGGACTGGTAGCATATACGATTACCCATCATACCAGACAGAGTGCAGTGGGACTTCCTTTTATCAAAGAAATGGAATTTGCAGGCAAAGAGTATTCCATAACGGAATATACCATGAGTGAGATTATTGCCAGCGTATACCGGAAAATCGAGGAAGGCTGTCCGGAAGGAATCCTTTTCATAGATGAGATTAACTGTGTGTCTGAGACACTGGCACCGACCATGTTACAGTTTTTGCAGTGCAAGACCTTTGGTAATCAGGCAGTGCCGGAGGGCTGGATTATTGTTGCAGCAGGCAATCCGCCGGAATACAATAAATCGGTGCGGGAATTTGATATGGTAACCTTGGACCGTGTCCGCTGTATGCAGGTAGAGGCAGACCTTGGTGTTTGGAAAGCTTATGCCAGATCAAGACATATCCATGGTGCAATTTTAAGCTATCTTGAGCTTCGCCCAAAGAATTTCTACCGGGTGGAAGCAGATGTAGACGGCTTGCAGTTTGTCACAGCAAGAGGCTGGGAGGACTTAAGCATTCTGATGCAGACCTATGAAGAAATGGGGCTTCCGGTAGATGAAACCGTTGTAGGAGAATTTTTACACCATAAGGATGTGGCAGAGGATGCGGCAGCATATTTTGATTTATACCAGAAATATAAGGATGACTATGGAATTCCGTTAATATTGGAAGGAAAGATTCGGCCGGAAGTATTTGCCCGGATTTATGATGCAGCTTTTGATGAAAGACTCAGCGTGGTCAATCTTTTGTTGGACGGATTACAGAATCTGTTCCGAAGCTATGGAAGAGAAAAGGCTAAGACAGACCGCGACTTTGCAGCCTTGAAAGAATACCGTAATTCCGAAGGGGCAAAGAAAGAAGTCTTTGAGGAAAAAAAGGCAGCCTTTGATATCCAGAGAAAGACATTAGAAACAATCGAAGAAAAGACCGCAGCAGCCTTAGAGCATGCGTTTGATTTTATGGAGCAGGCATTTGAGGGCGGCCAGGAAATGGTGGTATTTGTAACAGATCTTGCTACCGTGGCAGAATCCGCAAGATTCTTAGCCGAGCACAACTGCGACCGCTATTTACAGTATAATCAGGAGCTGCTGATTGGAAGCAAGCGGGCAGAGCTTTTAGCCGAGCTGAACCGGGACTAGTTGTACAGCGTAAAAAAATGTCAGAAAGGATACCTTTAAACATGAAGAAGCTGGTAATCGGAATTCTTGCACATGTAGATGCAGGAAAGACAACATTATCGGAAAGTATGTTGTATACAAGCGGAAGCATACGCCATCTGGGAAGAGTGGATAATAAGGATGCATATCTTGACAATAATGCCATGGAGCGGGAGCGTGGAATTACGATTTTCTCAAAGCAGGCAGAATTTTCCTGGAAAGATATGGCAATCACTTTATTGGATACACCGGGGCATGTGGACTTTTCTGCGGAGATGGAGCGGACCCTTAAAGTGCTTGATTATGCAGTGCTGGTCATCAGCGGAGCGGATGGTGTGCAGGGACATACCAGAACGCTGTGGCGTCTGTTAAAACTTTATCAGGTTCCGGTATTCTTATTTATCAATAAAATGGATCAGCCGGGAGCGGATAAAGAGGCTCTTTTATGGGAAATCAAGGAGCATTTGGACAGCAACTGCATTGACTTTACACAGGAGCAGAACGAAGGCTTCTATGAAGAGGCGGCTATGTGCGAAGAAGCAGCCATGGAGAAATTCTTATCGGAAGGAAGTCTTGCGTCCAATGACCTTGCACAAATGATTGCAAAGCGGGGACTTTTCCCCTGCTATTTTGGCTCTGCATTAAAGGTGCAGGGTGTGGAAGAACTGTTAGACGGGCTTTACGAATATGGCAGGACACCGCAGTATCCGGATAAATTTGGTGCTAAAATCTTTAAGATTGCAAGAGAAGAACAGGGAAACCGGCTGACTTATCTTAAAGTGACTGGAGGAACTCTTCGTGTAAAGGATATGCTTAATGGCAAAGCCGGAGAAGAAGAGTGGGCGGAAAAGGTCAATCAGATCCGTATTTATTCCGGAGAAAAATATGAGGCAGTATCCGAGGCGGCAGCAGGTACAGTCTGTGCTGTTACCGGACTGACAAAGACTTATCCGGGAGAAGGACTTGGCATTGAAGAAGAGTCCATACTTCCGGTCTTAGAGCCGGTACGCAGTGTAAAACTGGTTTTGCCGAAGGAAGTTCCGGTGGCGGTCATGCTGCCAAAATTAAAGCAGTTAGAGGAAGAAAATCCGGAATTGCATATTGTATACCGGGAAGAAACCGGAGAGATTCTCATTAAGCTGATGGGCGAAGTACAGCTTGAAATCTTACAGAAACTGGTAAAAGAACGCTACGGCGTAGTAGTGGATTTTGGCGAAGAAAAGATTATTTATAAAGAAACCATCCGCAATGCCGTAGAAGGAGTCGGACATTTTGAACCACTGCGCCATTATGCGGAAGTACATCTTCTGTTAGAGCCGGGTGAGCGCGGAAGCGGACTGTGTTTTCAGACAGACTGCAGTGAAGATATTTTAGATAAGAACTGGCAGCGGCTGATACTGACCCATCTAGCAGAGCGGGAACATAAGGGCGTATTAACCGGTTCTGCCATTACTGATATGAAGATTACCGTAGTGTCCGGCCGGGCACATCCAAAGCATACCGAAGGCGGCGATTTCAGGCAGGCAACTTACCGTGCTATAAGGCAGGGACTGATGGAAGCAGATTCTGTACTGCTTGAGCCTTATTATGCATTTCGTCTGGAAATACCGGAAGAATGTCTGGGTCGGGCAATGCATGATATGGAGCAGCGTAACAGCAGAATGGACGCTCCGCAGATAGAAAATGGAATGGCACTGCTCACCGGAAGCGGCCCGGTATCGAAACTTTCGGATTATCAGAAGGAATTAAATACCTATGCCAAAGGGCGTGGCAAATTCTTCTGCACATTGCAGGGCTACGAGGTGTGCCAGAATCAGGATGAGGTGGTAGAAGCTATCGGTTATCAGCCGGAGGCAGATTTATATAATACATCAGATTCTGTATTCTGTGCCCACGGAGCGGGCTATCTGGTGCCGTGGTATGAAGTAAAAGAGCACATGCATATGCCATCTGTTTTAGAAGAAGATGGCGGTGGGAAAGAAGAACGGATAAAAGTCCACCGTCCCGGCGTAGTAGAGGACTGGGTAGATACCGATGAAATCGATGCTATTTTAGAAAAGACTTTCTATGCCAACCGGCAGGAAGGAAAACGCAAAAACGGTGTCGTGCGAAAACGCAAAGCAGAAAACAATGCACCAACCGTCCGTACTTACCACAAGCCGGAAAAACTGGAACGCTATCTACTGGTGGATGGCTACAATGTAATTTATGCCTGGAAGGATTTACATGAACTGGCAGAAGTGAATCTGGATGGAGCCAGAGGCAAATTGCAGGACATTCTCTGCAATTATCAGGGCATCTTCGGTGGCGAAGTCATTGTGGTGTTTGATGCATACCGCCTGACCGGACATAAGACAGAACAGTTGGATTATCACAATATCCATATTGTCTTTACGAAGGAAGCAGAAACGGCAGACCAGTACATTGAACGCTTTGCCCACGAACATCACAATCATTATGATGTAACGGTTGCAACCTCTGATGGCTTAGAGCAGATGATTATCCGCGGCCAGGACTGCAAGCTGATATCTGCCCGGGAGTTTGAACAGGAAGTAAAACGGGCGAACAGCACCATGTGGGATAATTACCGGAATGGACAGAATATTTTCTGATAAATATTGCCATGGCATGGAAAAAAAGCTATGATAGAAAAAGAGTTTCACTCGGGTGATTACGATAGAGAAAAACAGGATGCAACCATTGTATCTGCCATTTGACAGATGTTTCTTTTGTAACAGGAAATGCCATCGTTCTAAGACACTGCATTTTGCTTTTGTGATTTAGCCAGTCTTTCCAATGTTTGACAAGATATCTGTGCTGTACGCCGGAATGCGGATGCATGAAGCAGACTGTTAGGGGCACTTAGAATTTCGTCGGCAAACCGGCAGCACTGGCACAAGGATGTGCCAGTGAGGCGCATCTTAAGCATGGATGCGAATATGCGCCGGTTGCCGGACGAATTCGTAACTTTATCGAAATTCTTAGTGCCCCTTGCAGGTTTGCTGTGGCATCCGCCTCCGACGGACAGTGCAGATATCCCGTCAAAGCAGGCGGAAAGACAGTCTACTAAAAGAAAAATGCGTATCTAAGAACGATAAGACATTTCCTGTTCATCAAAAGAAAACATCGTTAAATGGCAGTAACAATTGTTTGGCCGTTGTTTTGCATTATCGTAATCACCCGAAAAGAATCATTTCGAACAGAAGGAGAGAAGACATGGAAGGAAAAGGAAGAATAACAGGACATACAGGATTATTGGCATTGATCGGTTCCCCGGTAGGACACTCAGGCTCCCCGGCAATGTATAACTATAGCTTTGAAAAATTAGGATTAGACTATGCATACGTAGCATTCGACATAAAAGTAGAAGAAGTAAAGGCAGCCTTGGATGCCATGCGCCTTTTCCACATGCGTGGCTGCAATGTAACGATGCCATGTAAGACAGAAGCTGCAAAATATATGGATGAGCTTTCACCGGCAGCCCGGATTATCGGAGCAGTCAATACCATAGTAAATGAAGATGGAAAATTAATCGGACATATGACAGACGGTGAAGGATTTGTAGGCAATTTAAGAGACCATGGAATTGAGATAAAAGGAAAGAAAATCACAGTAGCAGGAGGCGGCGGAGCAGCCACTGCCATTCAGGTACAGTGTGCGCTGGACGGGGCAAGAGAAATCAGCATTTTCAATATCAAAGATGACTTCTTCGAAAGAACACTGGAAACAGCAGAGAAGATTAGAAAAGAAGTGCCGGGCATTGTGGTAAATGTGTATGACATTGCAGATACTGCAAAGATGACAGAAGAGATTCAAAGCTCTGACATTTTTGCCAATGCAACCATCGTTGGAATGAAACCGATGGAAAAAGAAAGCGTTGTGAAAGATACATCCGCATTTCGTCCGGGACTGGTGGTTGCAGATGCCGTTTATAATCCGGAAGAGACAAGATTACTCCGGGAAGCAAAAGAAGCAGGCTGCACCTGCCTCAATGGAAAAGGAATGTTACTGTGGCAGGGTGTTGCTGCATTCCGCCTGTACACCGGAGAAGAGATGCCGGTACGGGAAGTGAAAGAGAAGTTTTTCCAGTAGGATAAGGAGTAAGAAATGGAGCAGACGGTAGTCAGAATCAGGACATTGGAAATCGGAAGCGGAATGCCAAAGATTTGTGTTCCGGTTGTAGGAAAGACGGAAAAAGAAATATTAGAGGGCGCAGAGCGGGCGAAGACTGCAAAACCGGATCTGGTGGAATTTCGTGTGGACTGGTATGAAGAAGCTGCAGACAGTAAAAAAGTAGTCGCACTGTTAGAAAAGCTTCGCAAATGTTTGGGAGAACTTCCGGTTTTATTTACCTTCCGAAGCAGCAGGGAAGGCGGAGAAGCTGCCTTAAGCGACGGCGCATATCAAAGCTTAAATGAAGTAGCAATTGCATCCGGGTTTGTGGACTGCGTGGATGTGGAATTATTTTCCGGGGATGCTGTTGTAAAGGCAGTAGTAGCGGCAGCACATAGCAATCATGTAAAAGTCATTGCATCCAATCATGATTTTGAAAAAACACCGGCAGCAGAAGAACTCCTTGCCAGACTTCAGAAAATGGAAGCACTTGGCGCAGATATTCCAAAGATTGCCGTTATGCCACAAAGCAGCAAGGATGTTTTAACACTGCTTACGGTAACGGAAAGCTGGAAGGAAACAGGGAAGACACCTGTTATTACCATGTCTATGGCAGGAGAGGGCTTAATCAGCCGTCTTTGCGGAGAAATCTTTGGCTCGGCAGTTACCTTTGGCGCAGCCGGAAAGAGCAGCGCACCGGGACAGATAGATGCAGAAGAACTGCGGCAGATATTGGAAATCATACATCAGAATAGCAATAGACAGTAAAAATAATAGAGAAGAATTTCAATCGATATTTGGAATCATACATATGGAAAGGAATTAGAAAATGGCAGAGAATATTTTTCTGATTGGATTTATGGGAGCCGGAAAGAGCACCATAGCAAAAGTATTAAAAGAGAAATTAAATGTTCCTCTTTGCGAAATGGATGAAATGATTGCAGAGCAGCAGAAAATGGCTATCTCTGACATTTTTGCACAGTATGGTGAAACACATTTCAGAGATTTGGAGACACAGCTTGTAAAAGATATTTCAGAAAAAGACGGTGTCATCGTATCCTGCGGTGGCGGTGCAGTGCTGCGGGAAGAAAATGTATCTTTTATGAAAGAAAATGGCAGAATCGTTCTGTTATCTGCTACACCGGAAACTATTTATGAGAGAGTCCGCTACAGCAAGGACCGCCCGATTTTAAACGGCCATATGAATGTGGAGTACATCCGTGAACTGATGGAAAAACGCCGCAGCCGTTATGAAAGTGTTGCAGACCTTGCGGTGGCAACAGACGGCAGGAGTGCAGAGACAATCGCAGATGAGATTATTGCAAAGTTAAGAGAAGCATAATGGAAATGAGAGAGTATATAGAAGCAATCGCAGAAAGCTGCAGGAAGCTGATTATCAGTAAGCCTGCCACAAAGCAGGAAGAGTATCGTAAAATTATCGTACAGAAAAAGGAAACCTTTTTCCAGATGGAAAAATATACGGACAAGCAGGTATTTCATGAGAATCTATCTGTAGAAGAATTAGAGACAGCATTGGAAGAACTGATGCAGAATCATTTTCGCCAGCTCAATGGATTTGATATAGAAGCAGAGCATATTCTTCTGGTATCCAAAAAAGGAGTGCCGTCTTATAAAAAGAAAAAGCTGCAGAATGCAGTAAATGAGACTGCAACCCATAACCGGAAGAAAAATTATCTCTTAGAAGAAGGTAAGGTCATTCCGCCGTTGGTGGATATGGGAATTTTTACTGCAGAGGGCAAAATCGTCCGCACCATGTATGATAAGTTTAAGCAGATTAACCGTTTTGTTGAAATCATCGATGATTATGTGAAGGACTGCAAAAAGGAGAAGCTTCATATCATTGATTTCGGCTGCGGTAAGTCCTATCTTACTTTTATTATGTACTACTACTTTACGGAAGTGCGCAAGATTCCGGTAGAGATTGTAGGACTGGATTTAAAGAAAGATGTCATAGAAAAATGTAATCAGGCGGCAAAAAAATACGGATATGACACCCTGCATTTTGAACTGGGAGATATCAATGGCTACAAAGCACCGTTTCCGGTGGATATTGTAGTATCTTTGCATGCCTGCGATACCGCAACGGATTTTGCCTTATACAATGCTATCAGCTGGGATGCGGAAATGATTTTCTCCGTGCCATGCTGCCAGCATGAATTAAATGAGCAGATGGAGAGCGAAAAGCTGCATCTGATGACCCGTTATGGCATTATCAAAGAGCGTTTTGCAGCACTGACAACGGATGCAATCCGTGCCAACCTCTTAGAGTGCTGCGGATACAAGAGCCAGGTCTTAGAATTTGTGGATTTGTCCCATACGCCAAAGAATCTTCTGATCCGGGCGAGAAAGGCAAAAATTTCAAAGGAGCATAAGCAGAAGCTTTTAAAAGAAGTGGATGCCATGTGCAAAGAATTCCAGCTAAAACCGTTACTCTACGGATTACTGCAAGTGGATGAAGGGAGAAATACGGATGCATTCAGAACAGGAAAATAATAGTTTCCCGGCAGAGTTTTTAGAGAGAATGAAGGAAATGTTAGGGGAAGAGTATCCTGCATTTTTTGAAAGCTTAGGGCAGGAGCGGCAGCAGTCGTTCCGGATTAATACAGGGAAAACCAGTGTATCAGGATTTTTACAACAGACAGATTGGAAGCTAAAACCGGTTCCATGGTGTGAGACCGGTTTTTATTATGGAAAAGAGATTCGTCCGGGAAAACATCCTTATCACAATGCCGGTGTGTATTATATTCAGGAGCCGTCGGCAATGGTACCGGCAGAATGTCTTAAGGCACAGCCGGGGGATATCATTTTAGACCTCTGTGCAGCTCCCGGTGGAAAGAGTACCCAGATTGCGGCAGCTATGAAAGGGGAAGGAATCTTAATCTGTAATGAGATTCATCCGGCGAGAGCGAAGATTTTATCTGAAAATATTGAGAGGATGGGAATTAAAAATGCATTGGTATTAAATGAAACACCGGAGCAGCTGGCAGAGCGTTTTCCGGTCTGCTTTGATAAAATCATGGTGGATGCACCATGTTCTGGGGAAGGCATGTTCCGGAAGAATGAAGAGGCCGGAAATGAGTGGAGCCTTGACAATGTGAAGCTGTGTGCCGACCGGCAGGACGGCATCTTAGACTGTGCGTATGAGATGTTAAGACCCGGCGGCAGGATGGTATATTCTACCTGCACCTTTGCACCGGAAGAGGATGAAGGGAGCGTGCACCGTTTCTTAGAACGTCATCCGGACTGTCAGATTGCAGAAGGAATTGACAGTGAAGGCTTCATTCATGACAAAGAAGGCTGCATCCGACTGTTTCCGCATAAAATCGAAGGCGAAGGACATTTTGCAGCAGTGATAACGAAAGCAGGCGAAGGTTATGGCGGCTTTGGACTGACGGAAAAGGGCATAAAAGAAAAAGACTGCCCGGAATATCTTCCTTTTGTAAAAGAGAATTTAAAAGAAAAACCTCAGGGAGCATTGCTTAAATTTGGAGAGCAGCTCTATCTGATGCCGGAAGGATTTCCTGCTTTAAAGGGGCTGAAGGTATTACGGCCGGGACTGCATCTTGGCACCTTAAAAAAGAATCGTTTTGAACCATCCCATGCACTGGCACTTGCCATGCAGCCACAAGAGGCATTTCATGTTGCCATGCTTTCTTCTGGCAGTCAGGAAATCAGACAGTATCTGATGGGACAGACTTTTTCATGGGGAGGAGAAAAGGGCTGGTATTTAATCTGCGTAGATGGCTACAGCATCGGCTGGGGCAAGCTGGCAGGTGGAATCATGAAGAATCATTATCCGAAAGGGCTTCGTATGGTGGATATTACCTGAAAAGAGAGAATCTGAAAAAAGCTGCTTAAAATAAAACAAAATTAAGGAAATATTAATAAACACCGGGAATATCTGCTTGTGATTTAAAGGAAAATCGAATATGATTATTAAGTTGGAAAAAATAGAAAGTTAGAAAATTATGTGTGAAGAGACAAAGTTGGGAAAATTTTATCAAAAATACATAGCAAAATGGATACCATCATACGGACCACTGCCATTGGCATGGTGTGCCATTTTTAATACCATTATTTATTGGGGCACCCAGAGGCTGATGGCAAATGCAAAGCATTATGACCTGACCAGCAATCTGGACAGGAGCATTCCTTTTGTAAAAGAGTGGATTATTCTGTATGTTTTATTTTTTGCATTCAGTATAATCAATTATATTCTGGTATCGAGAGAAGATAAGGAAACATTTTTCCGTTTTGCAACAGCGGATATGTTGTCAAGAGTAATCTGCTGTATCTTCTTTATATTGCTTCCAACCACGAATATCAGACCGGAAGTGACAGGGCATGATTTCTGCAGCTGGCTGGTGCGTTTTATCTATGCATCGGATGCACCGACGAATCTCTTTCCATCCATCCATTGTCTGGTAAGCTGGTTCTGTTTCATCGGAGTAAGAAAGAGCCGTAAGATACCGGGCTGGTACAAAGGATGTTCTTTTGTGATGGCAGCATTAATTTGTGCATCCACCCAGTTTACCAAACAGCATTATATGATTGACCTGGTAGCAGGCATTTTTCTGGCAGAATTCTGCTGGTTTGTATCAAAGCATACCGGGATGTACCGTCCGGTAATGAAAGTTTTTGATAAAATCGGAAGAAAGATATTCGGGGTGAAGCATTATGATGAGTAAGAAAAAAGGAATACTGAATGCAGTTTTTCTTATTACCGTATTTGCAATTACCATATATGCAATCTTTCATGGACAGGATTTAGGTGAATTGTTCGGCTATATCCGGAATACGGATTACCGATACTGGCTTGTTGCGGTGGTCTGCGTGGTATTCTTTATCTGCAGTGAATCTGTTATCATATATTATATGATGCGAAGCATCCGGCAGAAGATAAAACTTATGCATTGTTTCCTGTATTCCTTTGTTGGATTCTTTTTCAGCTGTATTACACCATCGGCAACCGGAGGACAGCCGGCACAGATTTATTATATGAAAAAGGATAAGCTGTCCATACCGGTATCGACACTGGTTTTAATGATTGTAACCATTACCTATAAGCTGGTACTTGTGGTACTCGGCACATTGGTTGTAATCATTCGTCCGGCACAGATTATGCATTATCTTGAACCTGTGCTGGGATGGTGTTATCTGGGACTTTTATTAAATGTCTTTTGTGTGGCATTTATGATGTTTCTGGTTTTCCATCCGACACTGGCAGCTAATATGATGGATGCCATCATAAGAGGGCTTGGTAAAATTCATCTGATGAAACGTACTGAGTATTACCGGGAAAAAATGGCGAATGCCATGAAGCAGTATCAGGATGTGGCAGGATATTTCCGTACCCATAAATTGGTCGTAACCAATGTATTTTTGATTACCGTAGTACAAAGACTGTTACTCTTTTTTGTAACATATCTGACCTGCCGTTCCTTCGGAATTGATGGAACAGGGATGGTAACCATTGTTGTATTACAGGGAATGATTTCCGTTGCGGTGGATATGCTTCCGTTACCGGGAGGAATGGGAATCAGTGAATCACTGTTTTTATCTATTTTTGCACCAATCTGCGGCACACTGACATTGCCGGCGATGGTGGTAAGCAGGGGACTCAGTTATTACACAGAATTGATTTTAAGCGCAGTTATGACAGCCGTAGCACATTTTACGATAGGAAGACCGCGTAAACAGAAGAGAGAAGAAAGGTAGAAGGAAAATGATAGGTTTTTATGATTATACAGTAGTACTTACATATATTAGTCTGATGTGTTCTGTTTTTGGAATTACTCAGGCAATTGGAGGACATTACAGAACAGCGATTATCTGTCTGGCATTATCCGGATTATTTGATATGTTTGATGGAAAGATTGCAAGAACCAAAAAGAACCGTACTGATGATGAAAAATTATTTGGCGTTCAGATTGATTCCCTTTGCGATGTAGTCTGCTTTGGTGCGTTCCCGGCAGTAATCTGTTATGTGCTTGGTGTAAGAGGTATTCTTGGAACTATTGTTCTGGCATATTATTGTGTCTGCTCCGTGATTCGACTCGGATTCTTCAATGTGTTGGAAACCAACCGCCAGAGAGTAGAAGAGGGTGCCAATAAATATTATCACGGACTGCCGATTACAACGATGGCAATCGTACTGCCACTGGCATTTATGCTGAACTTTGTAATTGCGGAGCGTGAATTCAGTGTGTTACTACTCTTTGTTTTGGCAGTAGTTGGCACATTATTCATTGTAGATTTTAAATTGAGAAAGCCATCTAATGCATTTCTTGCAGTTTTGGTTATCCTTGTGGCATGTGCAGTAATTGCAATCTTCTTATTCTCAAAATATCATATTTCACTGTGCTTTCCGGGACTGGAGAATTCCATTTTAGACCGTCTGATGAGGTAGAAATTGTGTAACATTTCCTGTGATGAGGAAAAATGAGGAGGAAACGAAGATGCGTTGTGTAGACCGGAAGGGAAATGAAATTGGTGAGAATGCAGCACAGGGCAGAGTGTTAAAGGCATTGTATGAGACTGCTGCCGGAAGAATTTTACTTGGAATTTTAGTGAAACCTTTTGTTTCCAAAGCAGGTGGATTCCTTTTGAACCAGCCGGTATCAAAGGCTGCAATTGCACCATTTATAAAAAAGAATCATATAGATATGACAGATTATGAGGAACGGGAATACCGTTCCTATAATGATTTTTTCACCAGGAAAGTCAAGCCGGGACACCGGAAATTTGACAGTGTTAAGGAGAATTTCTGTGCACCCTGCGACAGCAGGCTCAGCATATATCCCATTACAGCAGAGGGAAAAGTCCGCGTCAAGGATACGGAATATACCATGGAGAGTCTTTTCCGCAGCAGGAAAATCGCCCGTCATTATGAGGGCGGAACCCTTTGTATTTTCCGTCTGACGGTAGATGATTATCATCATTACAGCTTTGTGGATGATGGCAGAATGGGGTACATCTATAGGATTCCGGGTGTTTTTCATACGGTAAATCCGCTGGCGGGAGAAATATATCCGATTTATAAGGAAAATACCAGAGAATTTTCTGTGCTGAAAAGTCAGCATTTTGGCAATATTTTAATGATGGAAGTGGGCGCACTTATGGTAGGCAGAATCTGTAATGAGAAAGAAAACTGCCCGGTGCACCGTGGAGAAGAAAAAGGTAAATTTGAATTTGGCGGTTCTACGGTAATTTTGTGCCTGGAAAAAGACAGGGTAGAACTGGACGCAGATATTGTGTATAATTCCAATAAAGGAGTCGAGACGAAAGTCCGGCAGGGGGAAAAGATTGGAAGGATGTCAGAATGGAAGCGCATGAAGTATTAGAACAGGTGAAAAGCGGAAAGATGACCGTAGAAGAAGCGGAGCAGTTTTTTAAAAGGGAACCGTTTGAAGAGATGGGCTATGCAAAGATAGACAGCCATCGGAAAATGCGTTCCGGTTTTGCAGAAGTGGTATTCTGTCAGGGAAAACGGGATGAGTTTCTTCTTGAAATCTTTCAGAGAATATACAAGGATGAAGGCGAGGTCATGGGAACCAGGGCGTCTTTGGCACAGTATGAGCTGTTGTACAAGGAATTACCGCAGGTTACCTATGACCCTGTTTCTCATATATTAAAAATTGAAAAAAAGGATAAAAAACGCAGTGGACTGATAGCGGTATGTACGGCTGGAACGGCAGATATTGCAGTGGCAGAAGAGGCTGCACAGACGGCAGAGTTTTTCGGAGCCAATGTGGAACGTATTTATGATGTGGGAGTCAGTGGAATTCACCGTCTCCTTTCACGGCTTGAGGTAATCCAGAAAGCCAACTGTGTTGTTGCAGTGGCTGGCATGGAAGGAGCACTGGCAAGTGTTTTAGGCGGACTGGTAAGCAGGCCGGTAATCGGTGTACCAACCTCCGTAGGCTATGGAGCGAATATGGGAGGCATTTCTGCATTGCTTACCATGATTAATTCCTGTGCCAATGGTGTTGCAGTGGTAAATATTGATAATGGTTATGGTGCAGGCTATCTTGCAACACAGATAAACAGACTGGGGGTGCATGATGAAGAAGCGTAGTTTATATCTGGACTGCCATACTGGAATCAGTGGTGATATGGTAGTGGCAGCTTTACTGGATGCAGGAGCAGACAGAGAAGTCTTAGAAACTGTTTTAAGGAGCATTCCGGTATCCGGCTTTGGGATTGCAATCAGCAGAGTACAAAAGGCGGCCCTGTCGGCATGTGATTTTAAGGTCATCTTAGATGCCGCCCATGAGAATCATGATCATGATATGAAGTATTTATATGGGAAGGAAGAATCGCACGCACATGGGGAACATCATCATCACGAACACCGCGGTCTGACGGAAATTTATTCCATAATCGATGGCACGAATATGCTTGATAGTGCCAGGACACTTGCTAAGAAAATATTCAGGATTTTAGCAGAAGCGGAAGCAAAAGCCCATGGTGTTCCGGTGGAAGAAGTACATTTTCATGAAGTGGGAGCCTTGGATTCAATCGTAGATATTATTGCAGCGGCAGTTTGTGTTGATAATCTTGGAGTAGATGAGGTCATTATTCCTGCCCTGTGGGAAGGGGAAGGAACGGTGCGCTGTCAGCATGGAATCCTGCCGGTTCCGGTTCCGGCGGTGACTAACATAGTGATGGAATATGGAATCCTGCTTGGAAAAATCGGTGAACTGGGAGAATATGTGACTCCGACAGGGGCTGCAATTGCAGCGGCTATCTGTACGTCAAGAGAGCTGCCGGAATGTTACCGGATTGTGGGAAACGGACTGGGCGCCGGAAAGCGGGACTATAAGCGGCCGGGACTGCTCCGGGCATTGTTGCTGGAAACAGAAGAACCGGTCTATGAAAGTGATTCTATTTTAAAACTGGAATGTAATATCGATGACTGTACCGGGGAAGCACTGGGCTATGCCATGGAGCTTTTACTGGAAAATGGCGCAAGAGATGTCCATTATATACCGGTCTATATGAAGAAAAACCGCCCGGCATATCAGTTGACAGTAATCTGCAAGAAAGAAGACCGGGAAAAATTAGAAGCAATTATATTTCGTGAGACAACAACCATTGGAATCCGCTATGTAGAAATGGTGCGGACGATTCTGCCAAGAAGGACAGAAAAGCGGCAGACCTCCTATGGTGAGGTGGCGGTTAAAATATGTGAGGGTGAAGGAGAAGTGCGTATTACTCCGGAGTATGAATCCATCCGGGAGGTATGCAGAGAGAGAGGACTTCCTTTTCAGAAGGTATATGATGATGTATTGCAGGAGTTGAAATAAGGATATGAAAAGGATGAGGTTAAAAGGATGCATACAAAAACAGATTTATTAGAGGGTAATATTTTAAAATCTTTGATTTTATTTGCAATTCCACTTATTATTTCCAATTTATTTCAGCAGCTCTATAATGCGGCAGATACCATGATAGTAGGCCATTTTCTGGGTGATGAATCGCTGGCAGCAATCGGTGCATGTGCAGCGGTTTATGAACTGCTGGTAGGATTTGCACTGGGGTTTGGAAATGGACTTAGCATGGTAGTGGCAAGAAGCTTTGGTGTAGGAGATAAAGACTTGTTAAAGCGTGCAGTTGCAGGCTCTTTGGTAATTGGAGCAGCGGTGACGGTTGGTGTAATGCTGATTGCACAGATTGGACTTCGTCCGCTTCTGGTCTTGTTACATACACCATCAGAAATCATTGAGGAATCCTATTCTTATATTTATATTGTAACAATCTGTGTTGGAGTAATGTTTGCATATAATCTGTTGTCCGGATTGCTTCGTTCAATTGGAAACAGTTTTATGCCGCTGGCATTTCTGATTATTTCGTCCGTTATCAATATTGTACTGGATGTTCTTTTTATTACACAGTTTCAGATGGGAATCCGCGGTGCAGCAGTGGCAACGGTGGTAGCACAGGGAATTTCTGCAGTATTATGTGCCATTTATATTATGAAAAAATGTAAGATTTTAATACCGGCACGGGAGCATTTTAAAGTAGATGGACCACTTTACCGGGAACTGACAGGCCAGGGGCTTTCCATGGGCTTTATGTTAGCTATTGTATCTACAGGAACAGTAATCCTGCAATATGCTATCAATCAGCTGGGTTATCTGATTATTGCGGGACATACAGCAGCACGAAAATTAAACAGTTTTTGTTCGTTGCCATTAATGCCACTGGCACTGGCAACAGCAACCTTTGTATCCCAGAACCGGGGAGCAGACCAGCGTGACCGTATCCTTAAGGTAGTACGGTATGCCATGATACTGTCTGTTGGCTGGGCAGTATTTATTACCGTTATTGTTGCATTTGCCGCACCTTCCCTGATTGCATTGCTCTCCGGCTCATCCGAAAGTGTAGTTCTTGAAAATGGTGTCAGATATATCCGCTGGAATACACCGTTTTATTCGGTTCTTGGAATTCTGCTGGTACTTCGAAATGTGTTACAGGGACTTGGTAAAAAGGTAGTGCCACTGGTTTCAAGCATGATAGAGCTGGTAGGAAAAATTGCATTTGTTCTATTGTTTATCCCAATCTTGAAATATTTTGGTGTAATTATCTGTGAGCCGGTTATCTGGTGCCTGATGTGTATACAGCTTGTCATATCTTATTACAGAGACCCGTATATCCGTGGAAAGGAAGAAAAGAAATGAAGCTTGGAATCGTAGGAACAGGAACTATCGTAGAAGAAGTACTTCCGGTATTGCAGCAGGTAAAAGGGCTTTCCTGCTATGGAATTTGTGGAACAAAGCGCAGTGAAGCAAAAGCAGAAAAATTAAAAGAACAGTATCAGATGCAGCTTGCTGTAAGTGATTATGAAAAGCTTCTGGATTCGGAAATTGATACCGTCTACATCGCTGTGCCAAATCTTTTACATTTTGAAATGGCAAAAGAAGCAGTTCTTCGTGGAAAACATGTTATTGTAGAAAAACCCATGACAGCCAATGAAAGACAGGCAGAGGAGCTTTGTGCCCTGGCAAAGAAGCAGGGAGTATTTTTATTTGAAGCTATTACCACACGGTATCAGTCGAACTATCAGTTTATCAAAGAGCAGTTACCGACGATTGGCAAAATTAAAATGGCAGTCTGCAATTTCAGCCAATATTCCAGAAAATATGACCGTTTCCAGAATGGAGAAAACATTCCTGTTTTTGATGCAAAGCAGGCAGGTGGAGCTTTGATGGATTTAAACTTATATAATATCCAGTATTTAGAAGGCTTGTTTGGAGAACCGCAGTCTGTGCATTATACCGCAAACATGGAAAAAGGAATTGACACCAGCGGTGTTGCAATTTTATCTTATCCCGGCTTTCAGGCAGTTGCAATAGGCGCAAAGGACTGTCAGGGACAGCCGGAATATCGCATTGAAGGAAGCGAAGGCTACATTGCCCAGAACAGCCCGTGTAATGTCTGCGGCGCAGTGACCATCCATTACCGGGATGGAAGAGAGGTATCCTATGATGGAAATGGAGATGCACACCGGATGTATGCAGAGTTTGTTTCCTTTGTAAATGAGATAGCATCAAAGGACACTGAAACCTGCTACGAAATGCTCGACCACAGCCTTGCGGTCAGCCGGATACTGACCCGGGCAAGAGCGGATGCCGGAATTGTATTTCCGTGTGATGAAAATTAGTCAAGTATGATTTAGTCAATCGTACTTGACTAAATTGTATTTGACGAAGATAATCCTTCCATCTCCACACTATCTCCATATCTATGTAATAAGATGTAACAAGTTCGTAACAACTTGCGAATGATTACATAGGAAATTGCGAGAAGAGAAATTATTTGAATTTATTTTAGAAAATGATAAATAGCTAGGCAGGCCAGCAAAGTGCGAAGGCATTTTCATGGCTGTTAGGGGCACTTGGAATTTCGTATGGGAACAGGCAACGCCGGTACATGGAAGTACCGGCGAGGCGCAGATGAACATGGATGTGAATTTGCACCGCTTGCCGGATAAAAAGAATACAATCCGAAATTCTTAGTGCCCCTTGCAGTTATGATACAGCCTTAGTACTTGCCGGGCTGCCCGGCTATTTCTTACTTTGTAAAAATAAATAGAATATCTCTTCTGCAATACCTGATGATTACATAGGTAAGGAGACAGATATGAAATACAAAACAGTAAAAAAATTATGGCTTGCAGCCGCAATCCTGACAACCACAACTTTATTATGGACCAATGTCAATGCCATGGAGACACCAGCTGCATCCGGTGCAGGCGTAATCCGGGCACTGAATGAGCAGCGCATTTTATCTGAGCAGTATGCACTGCAGCAGATACAGACAGGAGCTGGTGAACTGGCAGAAGGTGAAGCAGCAGGCGAAGCAGAAATAAATGATGAGGCAGAACTTTCACTTGGAAATGCAGAAGAGGAAATGCCGGCAGCAGACCAGCCGGAACTTGCGGTTGCAATCGCACCGAATTATGTGAATATTCGAAAAGAACCGTCTACAGAAGGAGAAGTCATTGGAAAACTTTACCGTAATACGGTAGGTGTGATAGAGGCGGCAGAAGAGGGCTGGTATTATATTACTTCCGGTTCAGTCAGCGGATATGTCAGTGCAGAATATGTCTGTGTGGGAGAAGAAGCAAGAGCACTTGCGGAAGAAATTGGCACACAGCTTGCCCGGGTAACTACAACAACTTTAAAAGTGCGTACGGAAGCATCCACAGAGGCCGCCGTATTAGGACTGGTACCGGGAGGCGATATACTAACGGTAACAGAGACACTGGATGGCTGGTTAAAGGTTGATGCAGAGGAAGGGGAGGGCTATGTAGCAGCAGATTATGTAGAAACCTATACGGAATATCCCCATGCAGAATCTGTTCAGGAAGAAGCAGAACGGTTAGCAAGAGAAGAAGCCGCAAGAAGAGCGGCACAGGAAGCAGAAGCCAGAAGAAAAGCGGCAGAGCAGCAGGCAGCAGCACAAAAGAAGGCAGCAGCGAAGCAGAGCACCAATCATACAACAGCAGGGAATGCAACATCTAAAGCTTCAACATCTGGAAATGCTGCATCCGGAAACAGCGGAACAGGGGCGTCTGCATCTGATGCCAGTTTAGGCAGGCAGATTGCAGATTATGGATTGCAGTTTGTAGGAAATCCATATGTATATGGTGGAACCAGTCTTACAAATGGGGCGGATTGTTCCGGCTTCGTGCAGAGTGTATATAGGAATTTTGGAATTAATCTGCCAAGAACCTCCGGTGAGCAGGGAGCCTGCGGAAGCGCAGTGTCATCTTTGGCAGAGGCACAGCCGGGAGATTTAATCTGGTATTCCGGTCATATCGGAATCTATATCGGAAACGGACAGATTGTGCATGCAAGTTCAGCAAAGACCGGAATTAAAGTATCAAATGCAGTCTACCGGACGATTCTTTCTATCCGAAGAATTGTATAAAGAGAATAAAAATTTTTATCCGTGGAGATACTGACTACAATAGAAAAGAGTATAAATTAGTAGAAAAGATTGTAGCAGGAAGGATAGAAGATATATGGGAACAAAGGGAACCATTATCATTCAGGAGTCAGAAGGAAGGATGCCCCAGGAACTCTGCCAGCAGCTTTTAGAAGAGGGCTACCGCATTGTATACGAAGAAGACAGGCGGGCAGGAAGTCAGATTGAAATTGGAACGGCCTGCATCTTAGAAGTAGACAATCATTGTATCAGAAGAGGCAGGAAAAAGATTCATCTGACACCTAATGAATATAAAATTTTATATACCATGGTGAAATCTCCCCACCGGGTATATAGCAGAAACCAGTTGATTACTTATGCGTTAGAGGATGCCTTTGATGGCTATGACAGAACCATAGATTCCTATATTAAGAGTATCCGGAAGAAAATTGAAAAGAATCCCAGACGGCCGCGTTATATCATAACGGTGCACGGAGTCGGATATAAATATGTTCCATCAGACAGTGAGGGCACTCATGGAGAATAAGAGCCTGGAACAGAGGATGGAAACAGAACCGGTGCATCGTGTGATTTTGTCACTGGCGGCACCTACGGTACTTAGTATGCTGGTAATTTCTGCTTACAGTATCGTGGATACCTTCTTTGTAACAAGACTTGGCAGCAGGGCAACCGGAGCGGTCGGAATTACATTTGCACTGGTGGCATGGATACAGGCAGTGGGCTATACTGTTGGCATGGGAGCGGGAAGCCTTGTTTCAAGGCTCCTTGGAAAGAAAGAAAAAGAGCAGGCAGAGCAGATTGCAAATTCGGCAATTATGTCAGGGCTGCTGCTTGGACTTATAAGTCTGGGGGCAGGTCTGATTTTTTTGACACCTTTGCTGAAGCTTTCCGGTGCAACAACAGAGCTGCTTCCATATGCAAGGGAATATGCCCTCTTTGTATTGCTGTCGGCACCCTTTACCATAGAGACACTGGTACTTGGTACGCTTCTTCGGGCGCAAGGCAGGGCGAAAGCATCCATGGCAGGAATGGTAACCGGTGGAATTCTTGATATTATACTGACACCGGTGTTTCTGTTTGTCTTAAATCTTGGAGTAAAAGGAGCCGCATTAGCGGCATTTATCGGACAGGCAGTGGCAGCGATGGTACTGGGAGGCTGTTTCTGGCATGGCAGAATGAAACTGAATGGAAAGAAACAAAGTAAAAATTTTTTCAAAATAAAGGACTATGGTAGCATTATAAAAAATGGTCTGCCGTCGCTTTGCAGGCAGGGATTTGCCAGCGTGGCAGCCGTATTGTTAAACCGGCAGGCGATAGGATATGGAGATGCGGCAGTAGCAGCAATGTCTGTAGACGGACGGTTATTTATGGTATTTTTCAGCCTTTTTATCGGATATGGTCAGGGTTTTCAGCCGGTGGCAGGGTATCAGTTTGGAGCTGAAAATAAAAAAAAGTTAAAGCAGGCATTTATTTTTACTTTATGGAGCAGCATCATAGCGGCGGCAGGAATCGGTCTGGCAGGATTCCTTTTCGCTCCGATGACCATGAGCTTCTTTTTAAAAGAAGATATGGCAGCACAAATCGGCATTTTTACTTTTCGAAGCCAGTGTCTGATTTTTCCGCTGATTCCCATAGGAATTTTAAGTAATATGCTGTTTCAGGGAATCGGGCAGCAGGGGAAGGCGGCATTTCTATCAGCGTGCCGTCAGGGAATTGTATTTCTTCCGTTGATTTTCCTTCTACCGGAATGGATCGGGCTGGCGGGAGTGGAGATTGCGCAGGCGTTGTCAGATGGGCTGACTGCAATCATCAGCATTCCATTTGTGTTTTGTTATTTCCAAAAGAGTGAGAAAAAAAGAACAAAAAAAAAGACCAGTGACGGAAAGCGGCGGCTATGAAGCGCCGTTTGGTCAACTGGTCTACTGAACCATTTCTACCAGATAAGCTAACATGGTAACAGGTTCTTTCTTCTGTGCTTTCATCTCTCTTACATATGCTTCGTATTTTGCTACGAACCTGGAAAGACCCAGCACTGCATCCTGCTCTAAGAACATACAAATCCCTCCTTATGCAATTTATTATCTGAACAAACCTCTTTGTTCGTTTAGTATTATATACTTACATTTGGTAAATGTCAACAAAAAAGATATGAAAAAATTGTGTAAAATTACCATAAAAGAAAATTAAGTTTTTGTTAATAAAATGTAAGGAACATTTGGTGTATGATGATAAGGAATGAAATAACAGATAACGCATATAGGAGCAGATAAAAATAAATGAGACAGACCGGAAGAGGAAAGAGAAAAACAGGAAGAAAAAAATATGCATATGAGAAACCACATACAGCAGCAGAATACCGGCGCAGAAGAAGACAGCAGCAGGTGCGGATTCAGAGAATGCTGCTGCTTTTAGGAATTGCGCTTGTAGTAATTTTCATATTTGTATTAGGTGGGAAATTGCTCCGATGGATAAGGGGAAAACATTTGGCAGCAGCAGATGTGCCGGCAGCCATTACCAAAGTGGTAGAAAATCCGCCGGATTATGATGTGCAGCTTCTTACGATAAATGATTATTCCAGACCGGGACTTGCAATTGATCAGGTAAATGGCATTGTGGTGCATTATACTGCAAATCCGGGAACCACAGCACAGCAGAACCGTGATTATTTTGAAGGCTTAAAGGACAGCCATGAAACACATGCCAGCAGTCATTTTGTCATCGGACTGGATGGTGAACTGATTCAATGCATCCCATGCAAAGAGATTTCCTATGCATCCAATGACAGGAACAATGATACTATTTCCATCGAATGCTGTATCCCGGACGATACCGGAAGATTCAACGATGCCACCTACCAGACATTAGTGCATCTGGTGGCATGGCTTTGTGGCAGATATGATCTGACCATGGATGATGTCATCCGTCATTATGACGTAACCGGAAAAAACTGTCCGAAATATTATGTGGAACACGAGGATGCCTGGAAGCAGTTTAAGGTGGATGTGGCAGATTATATAGAAAAGAATGGAGTTGCCCCGGAAAATCTAAAAAATGACAAGGAGTAAGTCTTGCCAAATCTTCTGATTTCAAGTAATATTAAATCATTGATAGTGGAGAGACGAAAAGTCCACTGGTTGTAAGAAGGAAAAACATGTTAGAAGAGATTTGTAAGGCACTGGCCGAAGAGACGAATATACGTGAAAATCTGATAGAATTAAAGAAAAGCATAAAAAATCAGGATGCATTGAAGGAATGGAAAGAATACCATGCAACGCATCCGGTTTTGTATGCTTTTTTGAGTTCCGAAGATGCTAAAATCCGGAAAAATGCAGCACTTATTCTGGGTGAGACAAATGAATCAGGGGCGGCAAAAGCACTGTTTGAGGCATACCAGAGGGAGAATACACGCTTTGTGAAAAGTTCTTATCTTACTGCAATGAATGGACTTGATATAGAGACTTATCAGGACGCATTCGGGAAGCGTTACAAGGAATTGTTAACAGAAGTTCCGGCAGAAAGCGAAAAGAAGCACAGAACGGAAGAACTGCATGCTCTGGATAAATTGTTAGGTGGGCTGAACCAGAATAAGAAGCATCGTTTTACTGGATATGAAGAAGAGGTAGAAGTGCTTCTGACAACCAATCCTGCATATCGTGAGATTACGGCAGAACAGATAAAAAAAGATCGTCCGGTGCTGGTTCCGGCAGGTGTAAAAGTAAAGACAACACATCTCAGGGATGTGATAAAGATTCGTACTTTCCGGGAGATGCTGTTGCTATTGTCCGGGGGACACCGGATTGCTGCAGAACCGGAAGCGGTAGCAGAGGCATATGCAAAATCAAATCTTATGGAGTTATTAAACAGGCTGCATGAGGGCAATCCACCATTTCGCTTCCGCATGGAAGTAAGGGGCATTGCACCGGAAGAAAAAGGCAGCTTTATCCGGAAAGCGGCAGCAACATTAGAAGATTTAACCGGACATCAGCTGTTAAATACGGTAGATGGCTATGAAATAGAATTGCGGCTTACGAAGAATACGGATGGCACATTATATCCATCCTGTAAATTATTTACGATTCCAATGCGGAGATTTTCTTACCGGAAGGAAGCAGTTGCAGCATCCATTCATCCGGCAAATGCAGCATTATTTATGAAGCTGGCAGAACCTTATCTGAAAAAGGGTGCACAGGTATTGGATCCGTGCTGCGGAGTTGGTACCATGTTAATAGAACGTGACCTTCTGGTGCCGGCGGGAGATATGTACGGACTGGATATTTTTGGGGAGGCTGTGATAAAGGCAAGAGAGAATGCCAAAGCGGCAGGAAGGCAGATTAATTATATTAATCGTGATTTTTTTGATTTTACACATAAATACCTTTTTGATGAAATCATTTCCAATATGCCATTGAGAGGGAAGAAAACAAGAGAAGAACAGGATGCCTTTTACAGTCAGTTCTTTGATTGTGCAGGAAAATTCCTGAAAAATGGTGGTCATATGATTTTATATTCCAATGAGGGCGGCTTTGTAAAGAAACAGCTGCGGAGACATATGGAATATCGTCTATTAGACGAGTTCTGTATACGGGAAAAAGAAGGTTTTTATTTATTTATAGTCGGTAAAAAGGGGTAACAAAAATGATGCAGAAGTTGGACATGCAGGGGAGTAATGAGTTAATGTTTGGAGCGGAATTACTCGACGGAAGAGTGCTTCAGGGATTACAGGACCGTTTCTGTGCCTGTAATAATTTATATTGTGTATGCTTAAGCCAGATGCAGGGGGTTGTGACCAAGGCATATGGTTCCAAGGAAGAACTGAATTATCTTCATGAAAAAGTCGGTATGGCACGCCATATTGTGCTGCTGAACAGACTGATTACCTCTGAGATGGAAGATGTAGTGGAAGAACCATTGGAAGAGGATTATTTGAAAATGAACGGTGTTGCAATCCGTGTAGGCGGTAAGATTGCAGCAATCTGGATTGTCATTGGTGTGCTTTCTGATATAGCCGCACCAGAACAGGAGATTCCGGAGAATATCCAGAAGACTACGACAAAGCAGTATTACAATTCACTTGATTTTTTAACCTATATATCCAAACAGTATTTTGCTACAAAGTTGGATGAGCTTCTGGCACAGGAAGCATTTGCCAAAAACAGGGAAAGCCAGGAGCAGATTAAGACAGAATTACAGCGTACAGAGGTCATGACTTCTATCGTGAAAATGCTGGAGAGTGAAAATGGCTTTTCCAAAATTGCAGACGAAATTCTGACAGATGTATGCAATTATCTGAAAATCAGTAATGCAGCATTGCTCCGTATTAACCGGGATGGCGAGACTGCGGATATGATAAGTGAATGCTGTCTGGAGGAAGAGGATGCATTGATTGCAAAATGCCAGGGCATTTCCACATCAGAATTTCCTTTTACCAATGGCAAGCCTTATATGATTTCAGCAGATTCCATACTGCCGCCCGCATTTGCACAGTTTTTTGAAAAATGGAATATTCAGGCGGCAATCAGCCTGCCGGTAGAGATTAACGGGGAAGCTGCCATGTATTTATGCTTCTTTGAACTGCGGAAACGCCGTATCTGGGATGTTTCCGATATTAAGTTTTTAAATGAAGTAAAACAGATTGTGCAGAGTATTTTGATTAAGCGGATTACAAAGAATTCGCTGGCAAGTTCTTATGCATCCTTAGAGGCAATCCTTGAAAATGTAGGCTGTGGAATCTGTGTAAGGGATATGCTTTCGGAGAAGATTCTTTATACGAACCAGCAGTTTCACAGGTTATTTGCAGATGGCCGGTTTGAAAAGCAGCAGGATGAGATTTTCCGTTCCGGTAATAAGCGTTATGGAAATGGTAATTTTGTAGAATATTATTCCAAAGAGGATAACCGGTATTTTGACATTTATCATACTCAGATTAACTGGGTGGATGGCAGAAGGGTTATGCTGCTGACGGTTTATGATGTGACGGATAAAAAGCTTTATCAGCAGAAGATTGAACGCCAGGCGAATAATGATTTCCTGACGGGACTTTATAACAGAATGCGTTGTGAGCATGATGTGGAAATCTATATCCAGAGAGCCAGGGAACAGGGTGGCAAGGGAGCACTCTGCTATATTGACCTGGATGACTTTAAGCATATTAATGATGGTCTGGGACATCAGTATGGGGATATTCTGCTGCAGACGATTTCAAGAAGCTTGCAGGGAGTGACCGGACTGGATTCTACCTGCTACCGCATGGGTGGTGATGAGTTTATCATCATTGTTAATCAGGAAGAATATCAGCGTCTGGATGAGATTTTAACAGAGATTAGGAATATTTTCTCCAAGCCGTGGTTCTTAAAAGGTGGAGATTACTACTGTACCATGAGTATGGGGGTGGTACGTTTCCCGGATGACGGAGACAATGTACAGGAATTAATCAAAAAAGCAGATATTGCTTTATACGAAGCAAAAAAGGGCGGTAAAAACCGTATAGAATTCTATGATGAGAATGTAGAAGCAACATCCTTTAAGCGGCTTGATTTAGAGAAGAATATGCGTTATGCCACTACAAATTCCTGCCAGGAATTTGAGGTGTATTATCAGCCGATTGTGGATATTTCCAGACCGGGAGATCCATGTAGTGGAGCAGAGGCACTTATCCGCTGGAATTCCGAGGCAATGGGGATGATTTCCCCGTCTGAATTTATTCCACTGGCAGAATATTTAGGACTTATCAATCCAATCGGAAGCTTTGCATTGAAAGAAGCCTGCCACCGTTGTAAATACTGGAATGACATGGGACATCCGGAGTATCATGTCAATGTAAATCTTTCGGTGGTACAGCTATTGCAGAATGATATGAAAGAAAAAGTCAGGGAAGTGTTGGAAGAGACAAAGATGGATCCGGCAAACCTTACCCTTGAAGTAACAGAGAGCCTTGCAATTAACGATATGAAGCGTATGAAGAGGATTCTTTCGGATATCAAGAGCCTTGGAGTAAAGGTTGCACTGGACGATTTTGGAACAGGCTATTCTTCCTTGAACCATATCCGTGAGCTGCCGATTGACATTATCAAGATAGACCGCTGCTTTATCATTGACATTGGAAAAGATGAGTATGCAGAGGCCTTTGTAAAGATGGTATCAGAACTGGCAGAGACCATCGGAGTACGGATTTGTGTAGAGGGGGTAGAGGAAACGGAACAGGTGGAGAAGCTCCGCAGCATGAAGGTGCAGTATATTCAGGGTTATTATTATGGTAAGCCAATGCGTGCAGAGGACTTTGAAAAGAAGTATCTGTAGAAATAAAAGAATGAGTAAAAAGCTGATGGAAGGAAAGCTTTTTACTCATTTTAAGTTTAGCAGTCTATCTCCAGTTCTACCGGACAATGGTCGGAACCAGGAACTTCCGTATGAATGGCAGCTCCCTTTAACTTCTCTTTTAAGGACTGGGAAACCAGAAAATAATCAATACGCCATCCGGCATTCTTTTCCCTTGCGTGGAAACGGTAGGACCACCAGGAGTAGATGCCTTCCTGTTCCGGGTAGAAATAACGGAAGGTATCGATAAAACCATTCTCTAAAAGAACAGAGAATTTTTCCCGTTCTTCATCTGTAAATCCGGCATTTTTACGGTTGGTTTTCGGATTCTTCAAATCAATTTCTTTGTGGGCAACATTCAGGTCACCGCAGAAAATAACCGGTTTCTTTTCTTCTAATCCCTTTAAATACTGTAAAAAAGCATCTTCCCATTCCATACGGTAGGAAAGCCTTGCCAGTTCGCTCTGGGAGTTTGGCGTGTAGCAGGTGATGAGATAGTAGTTTTCATATTCTAATGTGATAACACGTCCTTCTTCATCATGCTCCGGGATGCCAATGCCATAGCTTACAGAAAGAGGTTCCTTTTTGGTAAAGATGGCAGTGCCGGAATAGCCTTTTTTCTTCGCATAATTCCAGTACTGGTAATAGCCCGGAAGGGAAAGGTCAATCTGTCCTTCCTGCAGTTTAGTCTCCTGAATACAGAATGCATCTGCATTGATTTCATGGAAGAAATCTAAAAATCCTTTATTGACACAGGCACGTAAGCCATTTACATTCCAGGAAATAAATTTCATAGTGAGTCTCCTTTTTATTGATACATATCGGTGATTGCGAAAAAGCGGTGTTTTATTTGAAAAGGCCTGTATTTGAGGCACTGGTGGCTTATGTGAAGTGAAATGCCAGCAATTCTTAACTGCATATTTTTCTTGATGGTAAACTGTCTTTCCGTTGCTTTGACCGGATGCCGTCACTGTCCGCCGGGTGCGGATGCCACATAATAACTGCAAGGGGCACTAAGAATTTCGAGGCATATTTTGTCAGGTCCGGCAACCGGCACAAATTCACATCCATGTTCATATGTGCCTCGCTGGCACTTCCCTGTGCCAGCGTTGCCGGGTGCCGGACGAAATTCCAAGTGCCCCTAACAGCCATTAAAAGGCATCCGTACTCCGGCGGACAGTACCGGCATCTTGTCAAACATTGGAAAGACTGCTTTCTATCACAAAAAGAAAAATATGCAGCTTAGAACTGCGGGATTTCATGTCAAAGCCACCGTGCTTCAAATACAGCCTTTTGAAATAATAATTTCTTTTCGCAATCACATATTTGTTTCATTATACCCATTAGACTGGATATTCTTCAAGAAAAATATTATACTATTTTTATATATAAAAATGCAACGTATTATGGAGTTATAAGCGAAGGAGGACATGCGATGTTAGAGAAGGTAGATTTAAACCGGAAGATGGGGAAAAAGGAATATAAGGAGTGGATGGACGATTTGCAGCCAAAGTTATCCTATTTGCAGAGAGCCTGTAAGGAACAGAAGATTCCGGTCATGATTGTATTTGAGGGATTTGGTGCAGCAGGAAAAGGAACATTGATTAATAAAATCATTGAGCCTTTAGACCCGAGGGGATTTTCCGTTTATGCTACCGCAGTGGAGACCAAGGAAGAGAAAATGCATCCGTTCCTGTGGCGTTTCTGGACGAAGATTCCATCCCAGGGAAGAATTGCAATTTTTGACAGAAGCTGGTACCGGAGAGTGTTAGTGGACCGTTTTGACGGTATAACCACAAAGGAGCAGCTTGATTATGCGTTTGGAGAAATCTGTTCCTTTGAAAAACAGCTGACGGATGATGGCATGGTAATTATTAAGCTGTTCGCAGATGTGTCAAAGAAGGAGCAGAAGAAGCGTTTTGATAAGCTTCTGGAAGATAAGAAGACTGCATGGCGGGTAACAAAGGACGATTTGGCGAGGAATAAGCATTATGAAGAATATCTTGCCATGAATGAAGAAATGCTGGAAAAGACGGATTCTGAATATGCACCGTGGCATATTTTAGAATGTACCGACCGGGAATATGCAGCAGCAAAGATGACGGAAATCGTAGTTTCTGTGTTGGAGCAGGCAATCGCAGATAAGAAAGCCGAACAGGAGAAGAGGGAGCAGGAGAAAACAAAGGCGCAGGAAATAAAACAGGAAAAGGATACTTTGCAGGAAGCAGGAGCCGCATCACAAAAGGAGCAGGTACTTAAGAGCTCCGTACTGGCTGGAGTTGACCTTTCAAAGAAGATGGAAAAAGAAGAGTACAAAAAAGAACTTGCACGTCTTCAGGCAAGACTTTCCGAGCTTCATAATGAACTTTATAAATACCGGATTCCGGTGGTGCTGGCATTTGAAGGCTGGGATGCCGGTGGAAAAGGCGGAGCCATCAAACGGCTGACCCAGGCATTGGATCCAAGGGGGTATCAGGTAAATCCGGTGGCAGCACCCAATGATGCAGAAAAAACACATCATTATCTGTGGCGTTTCTGGAAACAGTTTCCAAAGGATGGTCATGTGGCAATATTTGACCGTTCCTGGTATGGCCGCGTTATGGTTGAGAGAATCGAAGGCTTCTGTCAGGAAGAGGAATGGAAGCGTGCTTACCATGAGATGAACGAAATGGAAGAGCAGCTGGCGCATCATGGAACCATTGTTTTAAAATTCTGGATGCACATTGATAAGGATGAGCAGGAGCGTCGTTTTAAGGAGCGTATGGAAAACCCGGCAAAGCAGTGGAAGATTACCGATGAGGACTGGCGCAACCGCGAGAAATGGGATGCTTATGAAAAGGCAGTGGATGAAATGCTGATTCGTACCTCTACCACTTATGCACCATGGATTTTAGTAGAGGCAGACTGCAAGTATTATGCCAGAATTAAAGTGCTTCGTACGGTGGTAGAAGCAATTGAGAAGCGTCTGAAAGAAGAAAAAGAACGGAAATAATTACCACTTATTCCAAAGGCATTTACAGAAAAATGTGTTTGTGTATAATGAGTGACATACACCATGGCCGATACTTGGCGCAGCACTGCTTTTGTCCATAGGCTTTGATAGCATGAAAGTGTATTTTGATAATGCGATGATGCAGCAGCCACAGGCAACGATTTATCTGGATGCATCCTTTTCCGGCGTAACAATTATATATGTATAAGAAATAGCATAGAGAAAGCTGTCAGCAAAATTTTGCTGGCAGCTTTCTCTATGCTATTTTATGCCTGTGTGCCCGGAAGCCGGAGGCTTGATTTCATCAGCAGGGCTGCAATTGCGGCAGTGAGAATTTCCGTAATCCAGAAAGCATGGAATACGCACTGTGGACCAAAGGCTTTACAGAGAACAAATGCAAGCGGAATGATAAAAAGGATATAACGGAGCAGTGAAATAATTAAGGACTGTCCGCCCTTGGAAAGTCCTTCCAAAGCACCGGAGGCAGTAATGGATACGGTGGAAATCAGGAAACCACAGCAGATAATCCGAAGGGCATTGCTTCCCACGGAAATTGTGGTGGCATTGTCTGTAAACATTCCGATAAGGTAAGGTGATGCAGTAAAGCAGATAATCATACCAAGAAGCATAATGACACCGTTCATACAGAGGGTAAGATGATAGATTTTCTTCACACGCTTGATTTCACCGGCACCATAATTGAAGCCCACCAGCGGACGCATCCCCTGGATAATTCCATTGGCAGGAAGGTAGAGGAAGGTCTGCAGTTTGTAATAGATTCCGACGACTACCACATAACACTGGTCATATGCGGCAAGGAGTCCGTTTAAAAATGAGATCAGTAAGGACGGCAGAGCCAGATTTAAGATGGCAGGAATGCCGATACCATATAATTTCAAATCAAGATGTTTGTCCCGGATAAGATATTTTCGACTAATCCGTACACTGATTGGGCGCAGAAAATAGGCAAAGAGATAAAAAATAAGAGTCAGCAGCTGTCCGATACCGGTGGCAAGGGCAGCTCCGCGCATTCCCATTTTCGGGAAGAAGCCAATTCCGAAAATCAAAAGCGGGTCTAAAATGATATTGGCAATACAGCCTAGCATCAGTCCAATCATGGAGACATTCATTCTGCCGACAGACTGAAAGACCTTTTCAAAGGTTAAATTCATCATAATAATGATACTGAATACAAATACAATATTTGCATATTCTACACCTGACTTAAGAACATTACTGTCAGTGGTAAAGCGGCTTAAAAACGTAGGAATCAGGGCAATGCTTCCAATCGTTAAAATGACACCATGCAAAATAGAAAAGAAGAACCCATGGGTTGCAGCAATATTGGCTTTTTCCCCTTCTTTTGCACCAAGGTGAAAAGAAATTAAAGCATTAATTCCTACACCAAATCCAATTGCCACAGCATTGATAAAATTCTGCACCGGATAGACCAGGGAAAGGGCAGTCATGGCATCTTCACTGATTTTAGCCACAAACAGACTGTCTATAATATTATAAAGAGAATTTACCAGCATGGAGATAACCATAGGAAGTGCCATGGTAGTCAACAGTGGTAAAATCGGTTTTTCTTTCATAAAATCTTCATTCATAATAATTGCTCCTTTTTTTCTTCTTTTCTCACTAATCCAAAGTGTGAGAAAGAACAAAGAATGTGCCTTGACACATTCTCGCACCTGCGGCGGTCGCTTGCGACATCTACCTTATACGCCGCAGTGTGCATCCTCGCGGAGCGTTTTTTACTTTACAGGAAAGCAATTTCCTGTAAAGTAAAAAACGCCACACAATTATCACAAGGATAATTGTGTGGCGAAAAGTAGTCAGACTAGAAAAATCCACACCAGTTTTAGCGTTATGAAAATAGCATAAATCATAGGAAAAGTCAAGATAATATCATAGAGCGGAAGAAGATGGCTTGAATATGAATTGGAACATTCAATAGAAAAATGATTGACAAATACCCTATGGGGGTATAATATGAGTATACCAGTAGGGGGTATATGACTATCGGGAAATGTGTATTGGAATGTGAAGATAGAAGGGAGCCTGACTATGGCAGAAGAAAAAGAGATGTGTCCATCCTGCTGCGAACGGAAGAAGCACAGACAGGAAGCAGAATATCAGGATTTATTAAAACGCTTGAACCGGATTGAAGGACAGGTGCGGGGTGTAAAGAAAATGTTGGAAGAAGACCGTTACTGTGTGGATATTTTAACACAGGTGTCTGCAATTAATTCTGCACTGAACTCCTTTAATAAAGTGTTGTTAGCGGAGCATATCAAATCCTGTGTGGTGGATGACATCCGTGCCGGAAAGGAAGAAGCGGTGGATGAGCTTTGTGCGACCCTTCAGAAACTGATGAAATAGAGGAGGACAAAAGTGTGAAACAGGAACGTTATGAAGTCACAGGTATGACGTGTTCTGCATGCTCTTCCCGTGTGGAAAAGTGTGTGTCAAAGATTGACGGAGTGGAAAATGTATCCGTAAATCTGCTGACCAACAGTATGCAGGTGTCCTATGACGAGAATAAGGTCAATGAAGATATCATTGTATCAGAAGTAGAGAAGGCAGGTTATGGTGCTGCACTGGAAAATGCCGGAAATGAGAAACGTACCGGCAAAGGGAAAAGGATAAATAAGGCAGAGCAGGAAATTCATGAGATGAAAATCCGTCTGATCTGGTCTGTTATTTTTCTGATTCCGATGATGTATATTTCCATGCACCATATGTTTTATGAATGGTTTGGAATTCCGGTACCGGGATTTATCAAGGCTGCATTTCACGGAGATGAGAATGCACTGGCATTTTCCTTTTCCCAGTTTTTATTGCTGCTTCCGATTATGTATCTGAACCGGAAATATTTTATTGTAGGATTTAAGAATCTTTTTGTACACAGAAGCCCGAATATGGATTCGCTGATTGCACTTGGGGCATCGGCTTCCGTTATCTATGGTGTATTTGCCATTTTCCGGATTGGTTATGGCCTGGGACATCAGGATATGGCACTGGTAAGCCGGTACAGCATGGATATTTATTTTGAGTCTGCAGGAATGATTCTGACTTTGATTACTGTTGGAAAATATTTAGAGAGCCGTTCCAAAGGAAAGACCAGTGAAGCTATTGAGAAGCTGATGGACTTGGCTCCGAAGCAGGCAAAGGTCTTAAGAGATGGCAAAGAAGTTACGGTTCCGGCAGAGGAACTGGTAAAAGGTGATTTGGTGCTGGTTCGTCCCGGTGAAACCGTTCCGGTGGACGGAGTGATTGAAGAGGGACAGTCAAGCCTCGATGAATCTGCCATTACAGGGGAGAGCATTCCGGTATATAAGGAAGTGGGAGATACTGCAATTTCCGCAACGATTAACCAGAATGGTTTCTTGAAAATCCGTGCATCCAAGGTCGGGGAAGATACCACCATCAGCCAGATTATTCATCTGGTGGAAGAAGCTGGCTCCAGTAAAGCACCGATTGCCAAGATGGCAGATAAGATTGCAGGAGTATTTGTGCCGGTGGTTATTACAATTGCCGTGATTGCTGCAATCATCTGGCTCATCAGTGGGGCAACCTTTGAATTTGCACTTTCTATTGGAATTGCAGTGCTGGTTATTTCCTGTCCGTGTGCCCTTGGACTTGCGACACCGGTAGCTATTATGGTAGGAACCGGAAAAGGTGCAGAAAACGGAATCCTGATTAAGTCCGGCGAAGCGCTGGAAACGGCACACAGTATCGACACCGTAGTTATGGATAAGACCGGAACCATAACAGAAGGTAAGCCAAGAGTTACAGATGTGAGTGTTGGAACCACAGAATTAAACGAAAAAGAATTTGTGGCAATTGCAGCAGGCATTGAGCAGGGAAGCGGGCATCCGCTGGCACAGGCAATTCTGCAGTATGCGAAAGAGCAGGAGATTATGCCCCTTGCCATGAAGAATTTTAAGACAATTCTGGGCAGAGGAATTGAGGCAGAAGACGAAAATGCATCTTATTATGCGGGAAACGAAGCCTTTATGAAAGAAAAGGGAGTGTCATTGGATGACCTTGGAGATACTCTGGACAAGCTGGCAGAAGAAGGAAAGACTCCATTAATCTTTGCGAAAAATAACAGCCTTCTGGGTATCATTGCAGCAGCAGATGTGGAAAAGAAAACCAGCCGCTATGCCATTGAAGCATTCCGTAAGATGCACATTGAGGTAGTAATGCTGACCGGAGATCATAAACGTACCGCCGAAGCCATTCGTAAGAAGCTTGGAATTCCAAAAGTAATTGCAGAAGTATTGCCGGAGGATAAGGAACGGCATATTGCCAAACTGCAGCAGCAGGGACATAAGGTTGCCATGATTGGAGACGGAATCAATGATGCACCGGCACTGGCAAGAGCCGATGTAGGAATTGCCATTGGAGCAGGAACAGATGTGGCAATCGAAAGTGCAGATGCGGTACTGATGCGGAATGATCTGATGGATGCCGTAACAGCCATCCGGTTAAGTAAAGCGGTTATCCGCAATATCAAGGAGAACCTGTTCTGGGCATTCTTCTATAACAGCATTGGAATTCCACTGGCAGCAGGCGCTTTATACCCGGCATTTCATATTAAATTAAATCCGATGTTCGGTGCAGCAGCAATGAGCTTAAGCAGCGTCTGTGTAGTATGCAATGCTCTCCGGTTAAAGCTTTTTAAACCGCAGCGATTAGAGCAGACAGCAGGAAATGTGGCAGAACAGATAGTGGAAAAAGCAGCAGGAAGTCAGATAGAACAGTCAGCAGAAAAAGTGACAGATAATAATGAAAATGATAAGGAGGATAATAAAATGAAAGAAACACTTAAAATTGAAGGAATGATGTGTGAACACTGTAAGAAACATGTGGAAGAAGCATTAAATGCCATGGAAGGAGTAAAGGCAGCTGTCAACCTTGAGACAAAGAGTGCTGAAGTAACCATGGACAAAGAGATTCCGGATGCAGCATTTGCAGAAGTGATTGAAAAAGCAGGATATCAGCTTACCGGTGTTGAAAAATAACAAAATAACGTTATAAAAATCAAAAAAAATTAGGAAAAATGCAAGAAAAAAATTCCCTTATGCTATAAAATTATGTTATAATAAGTGTAATTGAAACAACATGGGCGAAGGCAGAGGGAAGAAGTTAGGAGGACGGTTCCCGCAAAAGGAACCGTCCTCTTTTACTTTACAGGAAATTGCTTTCCTGTAAAGTAAAAAACGCTCCGCGAGGATGCGCACTGCGGCGTATAAGGTAGATGTCGCAAGCGACCGCCGCAGGCGCGAGAATGTGCCAAGGCACATTCTTTATTCTGCGAGTAGCGGAAAAACCACAGCACATGATGGACAGACAGGAGGAACAGTTTTTATGTGGTCATATGACAGTGTATTTTATCAGATTTCAACATTGGGATTTTGCGGGGCACCAACAGAAAATGATGGTGTTCTGGCTCATCGGATAAAGAAAGTGGAAGACTGGATTCCGCATATGGTAAAGCTTGGAGTGGATGCAATATATTTCTGTCCGGTTTTTGAATCAGACCGTCACGGTTATGATACCAGGGATTATACAAAGTTAGATGTAAGACTTGGAACCAATGAGGACTTTAAAGAAGTATGTGGAAAATTACATGACAACAATATCAAAGTAGTGTTGGACGGAGTGTTTAACCATGTGGGAAGAGGCTTCTTTGCATTTCAGGATTTACTGAAAAACAGAGAGAATTCTCCATATAAGGACTGGTTCACAAATGTGAATTTTGGCTGGAATAATAATTATAACGACGGACTTTCCTATGAAGGCTGGGAAGGACATAATGAGCTGGTAAAACTGAATTTGCGGAATGAAGAAGTAATCCGGCATATCTTTTCAGCAGTAGAAGGATGGATAAAAGAATTTGATATTGACGGACTGCGTCTGGATGTTGCGTACAGTCTGGATATGGATTTTGTAAGAAGATTACGTCAGTTCGTAGATTCGAAAAAGGATGATTTTTATCTCCTGGGCGAGATGATTCATGGTGATTATAACCGTCTTTTGGATGAACAGAATATGTTGCATAGTGTAACAAATTATCAGGCATATAAGGGAATGTGGTCCAGCTTTAATGACCGCAACCTCTTTGAAATCAATTATACCCTGGAGCAGCATTTCTGCGGAATGTATCAGGGCAGGCATCTTTTGAATTTCCTGGATAATCATGATGTGAACCGTCTGGCAAGCACTTTAAAGGAAAAAGAACATCTTCCACTGGTATATGCAATGCTGTTTGCAATTCCTGGCATCCCATGTGTCTACTATGGAAGTGAATGGGCTGCAGAAGGAAAGAAAGAAAATGGTGGGGATGAAGCACTCCGTCCGTCTTTTGAAGCACCGGAATGGAATGAACTTACCGATTATATTTCCAGACTGGCGAAGGTTCATAAATCGGAAAAAACACTTTGCTATGGCAGCTACCGCAAGGTATTCTTAACAAACCGGCAGATTGTATTTGAGAGAAGCTTTGATGGTGAGCGGATTCTTGTAGCGATCAATCTGGAAGAGAATCCCTTCCATGCATCCTTTGATGCAGGAGCAGCAGAAGCAGTTGACCTGCTGACCGGAGAAAAAGCGGTATTTCAGGGTGGTCTCGATATGCCGGCATTTTCCGCAGCTTATTTAAAGATAACCGGATAAAAAGACAATGCATAAGAATAAGAGATAAGAGCTATAAGGAGGAAGAGCAGTAATGGCAGAGAAACGTAAATCTTCAAAAAAAAATAATATAGGAAAGAAACTGGCGCTTGGATTAATTGCAGTAATTTCACTTCCGATTCTTCTGGTTGGACTTGCCGGAATTATCATAATGCATCTGGTACAGAATACAGCATTAAATGCAGGTGTGGGAACGATTATTTTAATTGTGGTTTTAGCGGTATTTGTGGCAGGTTCCCTGTGGCTTGCAGTAGCAATTGCTGGAAAACTGAAAGCTGTAATTGGCAGTATGGATAAGATTGCGGATGGAAGCCTTCAGTTAGAAGAACCAAAACACAATGAAAAAAATGATGAAATCAGCAAATTATTAGGCTCTGCCAATGATATGGTAAGAAGTTTTGCACAGATTGTGACCGGAATCCGTAGAGCCAGCAGGGAATTAAGCGAACTGTCTACGACATTCAGCCAGTCCTTTGACACTATGAATGAAGCGTTGGATCAGGTGAGCGGTGAAGTTGCTTCCATTACAGATAATACCGTTTCACAGGCAGAGAAAACACAGCATGTACAGCAGAAAGTAGCAGAAATCGGCAATGCTATTGAAGTAATTGCCAGCAATATTACACTTCTTTCAGACAGTGCATTAAAAATGAAAGACTGCAATGAATCAGCAGAGGTGATTATGCAGCAGCTGGTGGAAATCAGCAGACAGAACAGGCAGTCTATTGATGAAGTGCAGAGCCAGACAGACAGAACCAATCAGTCTGCCTTACAGATTCGTACTGCAACAGAGATTATTGCAGGAATTGCAAGCCAGACAAATCTGCTTGCTTTAAATGCAAGTATTGAAGCTGCACGGGCAGGAGAACAGGGAAAAGGATTTGCCGTAGTTGCAGAAGAAATCCGTACCTTGGCAGACCAGTCCAGAGAGTCTTCAGAGCAGATTAATAAAATTGTTAATGAACTGATTGATAATTCTAATGTCAGTGTAGAGATTACCGGAAAAGTATCAGAAGCATTTGAACAGCAGAATACAAAGATTCGTGAGACAGAGACAATCTTTACTGCCTTGAATCATGAAATTGAAAGTGTCAGCACTTCTATTCAGGGAATCAATTCAGAAGTCGGTGGCTTGAATGAACATAAGAGTGCCATTGAAGAGAAAATGGATTCGCTTGCTGCAGTAGCAGAGACAAATACAACAAGTGCCAGAGATACATCTGAGGCAATGAACGAGTTTGAAGCTTTGGTAGAAGAATGTAAGAATGCAACTGCCAGAATTACTTCTGTAGTAGCAGAACTGGATGAAAATATCCGTAAGTTTAACGTTTCTTCCATGAAAGAAGAAGTAGAGAAAAACATGATGTAATAAACGGTATACAATTGCAAAGAGAAGGGTATTCCACAGGCCGAAGGAGTGCGTATGGAATACCCTTTTGTGTATCTTTAAGGAGATTAAAATGAAAACAGAGATTTATACGATACCAATACAGGATGCATTTGCAGAGGAAAGCGAATGTCCGATCTGCAGAATGTATCAGAAATTAGAAGAAAATGCTATCAATTATACCATTGGACCGGGTGCAAGTTACATGGAGGGAGATATCCGGGAGCAGAGCGATGAACAGGGCTTCTGTCAGAAACATTTGGAAATGTTATATGAATATCCGAATAAATTAGGACTTGCCATGATGTTAAAGACCCATATGGATAAGACAGCTAAGGAGTTAAAAAAAGCAATGAAAGCACCACTGCCTCAGGCGGCCGTACTTTTCAAGAAAAAGAGCCAGCCAGTCCATCCGGTGATTACCTTTGTGGAAGAAAAAGAGAAAAAGTGTTTTGTGTGTGATTACATTAATCACAGCTTTACAAATTATATCAATACCATTTACTATTTATATGAAAAAGAAGAAGACTTCCGCAAACAGTTTGCAGCATCCAAAGGCTTTTGTGTAAATCATTATAAAGTTCTGTTTTCCGGTGCCCCGGAATATATGGATAAGAAATACCTGAATGAATTTCTGATGACTTTAAATGAGACTTTTATTAACGGATATGAGAGGGTGCGGGATGATTTAGAATGGTTCATCTGTAAGAATGATTACCGTTATAAGGAGCAGCCTTGGAAGAATGCAAGGGATGCACTGCAGAGAGGACTGGTAAAGGCAGGAAGTATCATGGAGGCAGAAGAAAAGAAGGAATAGGTAGAGGTAATAAAAGAAAAGGGGATAGAAGAAGACGTAAGAGCAACAGGTAAATAAAAACAGGAAAGAGAGGTATTTATGACAAGTTATATTTTACTGGTAGCAGCAGTGATTTTATTGTGCCTGTCATTGAATAAAATGTCCAACAAACTGGGAATTCCAATGCTGTTGGCATATATTCTTCTTGGCATGATGTTTGGAACAGATGGAATTTTAAAGATTCCTTTTGATAATTTTACGATTGCCGAACAGATTTGTACGGTGTCCTTAATCTTTATCATGTTTTACGGTGGATTTGGAACCAACTGGAAACAGGCAAAGCCGGTGGCTGGTAAAGCAGTATTATTATCAACAGTGGGTGTTATACTGACCGCAGTAACAACCGGAGCATTCTGTCATTTTATATTGAAAATGGATTTCTGGGAAAGTATGCTGATTGGCTCTGTAATCAGTTCTACGGATGCGGCATCGGTCTTTTCAATCCTTCGTTCCAGACGGCTGAATCTTAAGAACAATACTGCATCCATGTTGGAGGTGGAAAGTGGTAGTAATGACCCATGTTCTTATATGCTGACCGTAATTATATTAACAATAATGAGCGGAGAATTAAGTGGTTCTTCGCTGGTTGTCATGATATTCTCGCAGATTATTTTTGGCATATTAGTGGGGGTAGTTGTGGCACTGGCAGCAGCATTCATTTTAAAAAAAGTGAATTTTGCAACGGATGGATTTGATACGATATTTGTATTCAGTATGGCACTGGTATCCTACGCCGGAGCATCCATGATAAATGGAAATGGTTATCTGGCAGCATACATTGCCGGAATTATCCTTGGCAACACTCCACTTCATCACAAAAAATCACTGGTGCATTTCTTTGATGGAATCACCGGATTGATGCAGATGCTGATTTTCTTCCTGCTTGGTCTGCTGGCATATCCATCCCAGCTGCCGAAGATACTGCCGATTGCACTGGCAATTGCGGTATTTTTAACATTTGTGGCAAGACCGGTTTCTGTATTTGCTATCTTGATGCCATTCCGCTGCCCGGTAAAGCAGCAGCTTCTGGTGTCCTGGGCGGGGCTTCGTGGAGCGGCATCCATAGTATTTGCAATTATGGCAACAGTAAGCCCGGCATATACGAAAAATGATTTGTTCCACATAGTTATTTTCATTGTCCTGTTCTCTATCAGTATTCAGGGTACACTGCTTGGACTGGTGGCAAAGAAGCTTGACATGATAGACGAAAATGGCAACGTCATGAAGACCTTCAGTGACTACTCCGATGAAATGCCGGTGGAGTTTGTTAAAATCAGCATCAAGGCGGGACATCCATGGGAGAACCGCAAGATAAAAGACCTTACTTCCCTGCCGGATTTATTACTGGTGCTGATTCTAAGAGGCGAGGAGCGTATCATTCCAAATGGCAACACGGTAGTGCTTGCCGGAGACAAGATTGTCTTAAGTGCTTTATCTCCGGAAGAAAATCTTGGCATCTGTCTGACAGAAATCCCAATCGAAAAAGACAGCAAGTGGATTGGAAAACCATTATCCAGAATAAAACTGGGAGAAGAGAAGCTGGTTCTCGTTCTAAAGCGGAATGAGAAGGTTGTGATACCGAACGGAAATACTGTGATTCGTGAAAATGATGTGCTGGTAATCAGCCAGTTATAGATATATTTTTAAAAATTTAAAAATATATGCAACAGAATGAAATTCAGCGACACTATATATATGAGACCGGTCAAAGGAAAGGACTTAGGAAGGTATAGGGTGAGCATATGGAACAGGAACTGCAGCTGGTGCGCAGGGCACAAAGTGGGGATACCGGTGCATTTGCACAATTATATGAAGGCGTTTATCAGGACTTGTATCGCTTTGCGTTATATGTGCTGAAGCATCCGCAGGATGCACAGGATGTGGTCAGTGACACCGTGATGGATGCATTTGCACAAATCGGGGAGCTTCGGAAATCAGAAGCGTTCCGGGCGTGGATATTCCGTATTTTAAGTAATAAGTGCAAACGGAAATTAAAAGAGTATGCGACCCGGCCGGAAGAGCTGACACCGGAGCTTTTAGAGCATCTGGGAAAATCCGGAATGGATGAGCATGCAGCAGTCCGGAGCCTGTTCTTTGAGCTGCCTTCCGAGGAACGAATGATTATCGCCATGCATTTATTCTGTGGGTATAGCAGTAAGGAAATCGGAAAACTGTTAGACCTTAACGAAAATACCGTCCGCTCAAAAGAGAGCCGGGGAATAAAGAAAATGGTGGAGAAATATTGGAAGTGAGAAACGGAAGATATGCAAAAAGTCTGGAAAACAACAGGAAATTCAGATGAGATGGAGGTGCCGGTATGAATGAACAGGAGATTTTAACCCAGTTAAGAAAAGCGGCGGAAGAGATAGAGATACCAGAGGCTCTGAAGCCGGAACAGATAGAAAAACAATTACAGGAACAGAAAGCAAAACAGCAGCAGGAAAATCAGCACTTGGAACCGAAAAAATCGAAGAAAATAATTCCATGGCGCAGACTTGGAAGTATGGTGGCAGTGCTGGCACTGGTAGTATGCAGCGGAATTTATATAACAGTGACCCGTGTTGATAAGAATTCCGGTACAGGGCAGACGGATTCCATAGCAATGACGGATACGCAGCAGACTGTGGGAGAAGCTGGTGAAACAGAGGAAGCAGAGCATGTGGATGTGGCTTCTCTTGGAACAATGTATCATCGTGCATCGGATTATAAGGAGGTATATCAGACTCTTCTTAAGGGGTATCAGCAGAACTGGATAGAAGGGGAAATGAGCGCAGAGACGAGCACTGCGACATCGGAAGATAAGGCTTCCGGCAATGCAGCAAAGGATGAGAGTGCCGATATGGATTTATCGGAGGGCAGCAAGGAAGGCGGAAAAGATTATTCTACGACAAATCTTCAGATGGAAGGCGTAGACGAGAGTGATATTGCCAAAATTGATGGCAGTTACATTTACACTGTAGAGGATAAATATATTGTTATAACAGATATCCGGGATGGAAAATTAGAAGAAGTAACACGATTTTTACCAAAAGATTGTGGTGCGGCAGACCGGGTGATGGAAATTTATGTGGATGGAGACCAACTGATTCTAGTTGTGCAGGGCTATGAGACATCCTTAGATGGAAACAGCAAAGCTGGCGCTGATAAGGAAAACAAAGATGAGGAAAACTCAGATGAAACATACTCAGATGAAGAAACTGCGGCATCAGAGGATAGCGCATTCTGGTATGAAATGAACGGAAAAAGTATCACACAGATTCAGGTATACAGTATCGTAGACCGTAAGAATCCGGAATTTGAAGGAAGATTAATTCAGGATGGTTATTATAATACTTCCAGGAAAATCGGAGATGTAGTCTATCTTTTTACGCAGTATAATATGACATCTGATGTGACGAGTTATGTGGAAAAGAAGCATGGTGTAGAAGACTTGAAGGAAGGAAATGGTGTCAGCAGTCTGGCGGAAGCTGTGATTCCAAAGGTAAATGGAGAAAAGGTTGCCGCCAGTGAAATTTATCTGCCGGAGTCATCAGGAGAAAGTGGTATACTGGTTTCTTCACTGGATGTAAATAAGCCGGATAAAGTGCTGGACAGTAAGCTTGTAATCTCCGGATATGCCCAGACTTATATCAGCAAAGATGCCCTGTATTTATATGAGGAAGATTACGATGGAGCAATGATTACCAATATTGCGAAATTTGCACTGGATGAGGGCAGAATCAGTGGCGTGGCGGCAGCGGCAGTAAGTGGTTATGTCAGAGATACCTTTGCAATCAATGCCAGTGATGGATATCTTCGGGTATTGACCACCGATTATAGCACAGAGGATGAGGTGAATGCACTTTATATTCTGGATGAGAACATGAAATTAACCGGACAGTTGACGGGCATTGCACCGGGAGAAGAAATCTATGCCGCCCGCTTTATGGGAAACACTGGTTACTTTGTAACCTACCGGAATACCGACCCGCTATTTACCGTGGATTTATCAGACCCGGAAAAACCGGAAATTATCGGCGAACTCAAGGTGACCGGCTTCTCCGAATATCTGCATTTCTGGGATGATACACATTTGCTGGGCATCGGTTATGAATCTGATGAGAAGACCGGAAATATAGAAAACATTAAGCTTTCCATGTTTAATATAGAAAATCCGGGAGAAGTAACCGAAGAAGCAAAGCTTGTATTAAAGGATGTAGATTATAGCGAAGCATTATATGATTATAAGAGTGTCATCATTTCAAAGGATAAGAATTTAATCGGTCTGGTTTGTGAGGATTATAGCAGCAGCAGAACAAAGCAGACCTACCAGATATATTCCTATGAAAATGGAACCTTTAAGAAACAGGCAGAAATTCCGGGCATTAACGGAGTTAATTACGAAAATGTCCGTGGAATGTATAGTGGCAATGTATTTTACCTCTGGATTAATGATAACATTACATCCTATGACATGACCGATGGATTTAAAAAGATAAAGGAGCGGGAGTGATTCTTGCAAAACTTTCCCGATAGCTTTATAATGACAGTATATGTGCCGGGTGGTGGTATGAAAATATCATCACCCGGCAACTTATGCAGAATCGGTGACTGCGAACTGGAGAAATGATAAAAAAGATGGCAATCAATCCTAAGACACGAATATTTGATGATTGATACAGAATGTATTGTAATTCTTAGGATGCGTGTGTGTCTGATGTGAGGATGTCTTACCGCTGCTTTGACTGGATACGCCTTTTGTACGCCTGTAGCGAATACTGCTCCAGCTGCAAGGGGCTCTAAGAATTTTGAAAAAGCTATTTTATATATGGCAAACGGTGCAAAGTCACATCCATGTTCCTCTGCACCTCGCTGGTACATCCTTGTACCAGCGTTGCCGGGTTTTGCCAAAATTCTAAGAGCCCCTAACAGTCTGCGCAAATGTATTCGCCTACAGGCGAACAGAAGGCAGTATCTTGTCAAACATTGGGAAGACAGACTCTCATAAACAAAGACACACACGCGTCATTAGAATTACAACATTCTGTAGTATAAAGCAAATATTTGCGTCATAGGATGAATGCGTATATTTATCATTAAACATTTCGCAGCAGCCATAACAACAAGTGCAAGGGAGAACAAACATGCAATATAGAGAAAATCCGGGAAACAAAGACCAGCTGTCCATCTTAGGCTATGGCTGCCTGCGTTATTCTAAGAAAGGAACCGCAATCGACCAGGAAAAGGCAGAGCGGGAGATGGCAGCGGCAGTGGAAGCCGGGGTCAATTATTTTGATACCGCATATACTTACGGTGGAAGTGAAGCATGCATGGGAAAGTTCCTGGCAAAAGGCTATCGTGATAAGGTAAAAATTGCCACCAAGCTGCCACATTATTATATTAAGGCAGAAGGTGATATGGAGCGGTATTTTAAGGAACAGTTAGAACGCCTTCAGACAGACCATGTGGAATATTATCTGATGCATATGCTGAATGATATTGCAGCATGGGAGCGGCTGACTGCACTTGGAATACAGGACTGGATTGCAGAGAAAAAGAAAAGCGGTCAGATTGGAAATATCGGATTTTCTTTCCATGGCGGAGCCACCCAGTTTAAGAAAATCATAGATTCTTACAACTGGGATTTCTGCCAGATACAATATAATTATATGGATGAACATACCCAGGCGGGAACCGAAGGCTTAAAATATGCTGCAGCGAAGGGACTTCCGGTGATTATCATGGAGCCGCTGCGGGGCGGCAGGCTGGTGAATGCACTGCCAAAGGCTGCCAAAGCCATATTTGCATCTGCAGAACCACATCGTTCCCCGGCAGAATGGGGACTCCGCTGGATATGGAATCATCCGGAGGTGACAGTAGTGCTTTCTGGAATGAATGATATTGCACAGGTAGAGGAAAATGTAAGGATTGCATCGGATGCCACAGCTGATGCATTGACAGAGAAAGACTTGGAAATCTTTGAAAAGGTAAAGAAATCCATTAACCAGCATATGAAGGTACCTTGTACCGGCTGCGGCTACTGTATGCCATGCCCGCATGGAGTAGATATTCCGACCTGTTTTGCAGCATATAATACACGCTATACCGACAGCTTTTATTCCGGTATGAAGGCATATATTATGTGTACCACTTTAAAGACAAATCCGACCAACGCTTCAAAATGCCGTCAGTGCGGAAAATGTGAGAAACACTGCCCGCAGTCCATTGCCATCCGGCAGGAATTAAAACAGGTGGCAAAGAAGATGGAGAATCCGGTTTATAAGGTAGCAAGGGCGATTTCGAAGCGCATTGGAAAGTATTAGAAAAAATATTATGAAATTTTGTAAAAAATAAAGGAAATTTGAAGGTGGACACAGAATTATAATAGCAGAGGTCGAATGACGTCCTCATAATGGTAAAGATGATGGCAGTGCATTTACATCATGAAATGGTGATGTGACAGGAAGGGAGAAGATAAGGATATGACAATTCGGGAACGGATGGAGCGCATGGAGCATGAGATGTTAAGCCCTTATGCAGCATTAAGCGAGAATTCCAAAGGACGGGATTATCCGGAGGCACCTTGTGATATACGTCCCGTATACCAGAGAGACAGAGACCGTATTCTCCACTGTAAGGCATTCCGCCGTCTGAAGAATAAGACGCAGGTGTTCTTAACACCGAAGGGTGACCATTATCGTACCCGTATGTCGCATACCTTAGAGGTATCACAGAATGCCAGAACCATTGCAAAGGCACTGCGGCTGAATGAAGATCTGGTGGAAGCCATTGCATTAGGGCATGATTTGGGACATACGCCATTTGGTCATGCCGGAGAGCGGGTGCTAAATGAACTTTGCTCCGGTGGTTTTAAACATAATAAACAGAGCGTACGTATCGTAGAGAAATTGGAAAAAGGCGGACAGGGACTGAACCTGACCTGGGAAGTGCGGGATGGCATTTTAAATCATCAGACTAGTACGATGCCGCATACACTGGAAGGCAAAATCGTCCGTTTCTCCGATAAAATCGCCTATATTCATCATGATATCGATGATGCGGTGCGTGGAAAGATAATGGTGGAAGAAGATATTCCAATCGAGATACGGAAGGTATTGGGAAAGAATTCGGCAGACCGGCTGGATACACTGATTCATGATATTATAACCAACAGCATGGATAAGCCGGATATCATTATGTCCGATGAAATTTTCCAGGCAATGCAGGATTTACGGAAGTTCATGTTTGTAAGCGTATATACCAATCCCATTGCCAAAGGAGAAGAGACAAAGGCAGAAGGATTACTCAGCAAACTGTTTACATATTATATGGAACATCCGATGACGATGCCGGCACAGTATACCGATATGATTGCGGAAGGCGAAGAGGAAGAAAGGGTAGTATGTGATTATATCGCAGGAATGACTGACCAGTATGCAATTGCCAAATTCTCAGAATATTTTGTACCGAAGGCTTGGCAGGTGAATTAAGGAATGGCATATTATTCAGATGAATTAATAGAGGAAGTACGTTCCAGAAATGATATTGTAGATGTGATTTCTGGATATGTACGGTTGACAAAAAAAGGCAGCACGTATTTTGGACTGTGCCCCTTCCATAATGAAAAGACCGGTTCTTTTTCTGTATCACCGAATAAGCAGATGTATTACTGCTTTGGATGCGGAGCAGGCGGAAATGTATTTACCTTTCTGATGCAGTATGAGAACTTTTCATTCCCGGAAGCGATGGAGGCATTGGCAGAGCGTGCCGGAATCGAACTGCCGAAGCAGGAAATGAGTGCCCAGGCAAAGAAAGAAGCAGACAAACGCCAGATTCTGTTAGAGATTAACAAGGCGGCCGGCAAATATTATTATATGCTGCTGCGGAGCGAACACGGAAAACAGGCGTATGAATATTTTAAAAAGAGAGAATTATCGGATGCCACCATGCAGAAGTTTGGGCTTGGCTATTCGGATAAATACAGTGATGATTTGTACCGCTATTTAAGAAAGCTTGGATATGATGATGCAATCTTAAAGGAATCCGGTCTTGTGTCCATTGACGAAGTCCGGGGCGGACATGATAAATTCTGGAATCGTGCCATGTTTCCGATTATGGATGTGCATAATAAAGTAATCGGATTTGGTGGACGAGTCATGGGGGATGGCGAACCGAAGTATCTGAATTCGCCGGAGACCAAAGTCTTTGATAAGAGCCGGAATCTGTATGCATTGAACTTTGCAAGACAGACCAAGAAACCGCAGATGCTCTTATGTGAAGGCTATATGGATGTAATTGCGCTGCATCAGGCAGGCTTTGACAATGCAGTGGCATCCTTAGGAACCGCGTTTACCAGTGGACATGCCAGTCTGCTGAAACGATATACGAAGGAGGTTTATCTTACCTTCGACAGCGACGGTGCCGGAATTAAGGCGGCACTTCGTGCAATCCCGATTTTAAAAGAAGTAGGGCTGACAGCCAAAGTCATCAACATGAAGCCGTACAAAGACCCGGATGAATTCATCAAGGCACTTGGAGCGGAAGAATACCAGAAGCGGATTGATGCGGCAGAAAACAGCTTTATGTTTGAAATCAGGATTTTAGAGCAGAAATATGATATGAAGGACCCGGAGGGAAAGACCGCATTCCAGACAGAAGTGGCAAAGAAACTGCTTGATTTTACCACGGAACTGGAGCGGAACAATTATATGGAAGCCGTGGCGGATAAATATCATATGAGCTTTGAAGCACTCCGGAATCTGGTAAACCAGCTGGGCACCCAGGGAGGACTTGTAAAAGAGCGGACACCGCTTAAGAGTGGGCTGAATGAGAAGAAGCATAAGAAAGAGGACGGCATGAAGCAGTCCCAGAAATTGCTTTTGACCTGGCTCATAGAATATGATAATCTGTACGATAAAATCAAAGATATCATTACACCGGAAGATTTTACGGAAGACATTTTCCGTAAGGTGGCAGAGCTTCTCTACGAGCAGAAGAAGTCGGGTACTGTCAATCCGGCACAGATTATCAGTTTATTTGCAGAAGAAGAGGAACAGCGGGAAGTTGCAGAGCTCTTCCATGCGAGAATCCATGAAGTGGATTCTGCTGCAGAGCGGGATAAGGCGTTAAAAGAGACGATTCTGCGGGTGAAGGATAACAGCATCTCCTATCGTTCGGCGCACTTAGAACCTACGGATATGCAGGGCTTGCAACAGCTTGTGGCAGATAAGAGAACCTTGCAGAATATGGAGAAAATGCATATTTCTATAGATTGAGGACAAAATACTATTTAGTCCCGTTTATATGACGAATCATGAGAGGATGAACAAGAAAATGGATGAAAAGATGGAAAAGACTACGAAAAAGACAACAAAAGCTGCAAAAAGTGCTCCGGCAGCAAAAGACGAAAAGATGAGCATTGAGGAGAAAAAAGCAAAATTGCAGGAAAAACTCCAGGAACTCCTTGCACTGGCAAAGAAGAAAAAGAACAGCCTTGAGTATCAGGAAATCAGCGAGTTCTTCAAGGACATGGAACTGGATGCAGATGAGTTTGAGAAAATCTTAGACTTCCTTGAGACCAATAACATTGATGTGCTTCGAATCATGGATGATGACGATATCGATGACGATATTATCTTAGATGACGAAGACGAGGTAGAGGTAGAAAAGATTGATTTATCGGTACCGGACGGCGTATCCATTGAGGATCCGGTCCGTATGTATTTAAAGGAAATCGGTAAAGTACCTCTTTTAAGTGCAGAAGAAGAAATCGAGCTGGCAAAGAGAATGGAATTAGGAGACCAGGAAGCAAAGAAACGTCTGGCAGAAGCCAACCTTCGTCTGGTGGTAAGTATTGCAAAACGTTATGTAGGACGTGGTATGTTATTCTTAGACCTGATTCAGGAAGGTAACTTAGGTCTGATTAAAGCCGTTGAGAAATTCGATTACCGGAAAGGCTATAAGTTCTCTACCTATGCAACATGGTGGATTCGTCAGGCAATCACAAGAGCCATTGCAGACCAGGCAAGAACCATCCGTATCCCGGTTCATATGGTTGAGACCATCAACAAACTGATCCGCGTTTCAAGACAGTTACTGCAGGAGTTGGGACGTGAACCGACCCCGGAAGAGATTGCAGCAGAAATGAATATGCCGGTAGACCGTGTACGTGAAATCTTAAAGATTTCCCAGGAGCCGGTTTCTTTAGAGACCCCGATTGGTGAAGAGGAAGATTCCCATTTAGGAGACTTCATTCAGGATGATAATGTACCGGTACCTGCTGATGCAGCAGCATTTACCCTGTTAAAAGAGCAGTTAGAGGAAGTGCTTGGAACACTGACCGAGCGGGAACAGAAGGTATTAACCCTTCGTTTTGGTCTGGAAGATGGACGTGCCCGTACACTGGAAGAAGTTGGAAAAGAATTCAATGTAACCAGGGAGCGTATCCGTCAGATTGAAGCAAAGGCACTCCGTAAACTGCGTCATCCAAGCAGAAGCCGCAAATTAAAGGACTATCTGGAGTAATATATGAATAAACTTTCAAAAAGAATGCAGGCAGTTGCAGCATTGGTTCAGAATACCACCTGCCTTGCAGATGTAGGATGTGACCATGGTTATGTTCCGATTTATCTGATTCAGTCAGAATGTATTGGGCATGCCATTGCAATGGATGTGAACCGGGGGCCGCTTCTTCGGGCAGAGGAGCATATCCGGGAAGTTCATTTAGAAGATTACATAGAAACCAGATTGTCCGATGGACTTACGGCACTGGCTCCACCTGAAGCCGATGGCGTGGTAATCGCCGGAATGGGTGGAGCGTTGACGAAACGGATTCTTGCAGAGCATCCGGAAGTCTGGAAGAAGATGAACAATCTTGTGTTACAGCCACAGTCTGAAATAGAAGAGGTACGCCGTTATATTTATGCGGAAGACTTTCACATTGAAGAAGAAGATATGGTGGAAGAAGAAGGCAAATATTATGTAATGTTAAGATGTGTACCGGGAAAAGCAGCACCGTTGACGGATGTTGCTTTTCGTTATGGTGGATATTTATTACAGACAAAAAACGAAATATTAAAACAATATTTAATAAAACAGAGACAGCAGTTCTCGGAAATCTTAAAGAAACTTGAAACACAGCAGCCAGAAGATGGCAGTACAAGACGTTTTGAACGGCAGAAAGAACTGGAAGAGAAGCTTGCAATGATAGAAGAAGCAGAGCGTATCATGGGAGAAAATATATGAAGTGTGAACAGATACGGGAAATATTAGAGACACTTGCTCCTGTAGCAATGGCCTGTGAATGGGATAATCCGGGATTTCAGGTCTGCAGATGGGAGAAAGAGATAAACAGTATCTATCTGGCGGTGGATGCAACCGATGAAGTAATTGCGGAAGCAAAAGAACTTAAGGCTGATATGATACTGACGCATCATCCGTTAATCTTTGGTGGAATAAAAAATATTCTTACCAGTGATTTTATCGGCAGAAGAATTTACGGACTGGCACAGCAGGATATGGTTTACTGTGCGATGCATACGAATTTTGATATCTGCGTCATGGCGGACCTTGCAGCAGATTACCTGGAACTAATGGAGACAGAACCATTGGAAGTAACCGGGGAGTGGCAGGGAAAATCCTGTGGTATCGGCAAAGTGGGAATGCTGCCAGAGGAGATAAGCCTAGGGGATTGCGGCAGGATTGTAAAAAGCCGGTTTCAGACAGAAGCGGTAAAAGTATTTGGTGATACCAGCCGCATGGTACAGCGTGCAGCAATTTGTCCCGGCTCCGGAAAGAGTGAAGTGGATGAAGCGATTGCAAAGGGTGCCCAGGTGTTGATAACAGGAGATATTGACCACCATACGGGAATCGACGCAGCAGCCAGAGGCTTAAGTATCTTAGATGCAGGACATTATGGATTGGAGCATATTTTTGTAACCTATATGGCAGATTATTTCAAGGAGAGATTACCGGAACTGAACATATACAGCCAGAAGTTACAATCTCCGTTTTCCTATATTGTATAAATAGTAATCAAAGAAATGGGGGACTACTATGGGAGAAATTAAATGTAGAATTAATATTCATGGAAACGTAAGGGAGTATGTGCCGGAAACCACATACAAGCAGCTTGCCAAGGAATATAAGAAACAGTTTCCGGATGATATTGTCCTGGTGCTGGTGAACAACCGCCTGCGGGAGTTGCGTGAGAAGGCAGAATCGGGAAATCTTACCTTTATTACAACGGCAGACAAGGATGGCAGGAAAGCATATCGGAGAAGTACGGCGCTACTGATGCAGAAGGCAGTGCATAATCTTTATGGGGAAGATAAGATTACGGTCCGCATCATGCATTCCATTGCCCAGGGATATTATTGCGAACTGAAGCGGAATGAGGAAAAGAACGGAGCATCAGAGCAGGCAGAATGGGTAGCTGTCGATGAACAGATGTTAAGGGATTTAAAGCAGGAGATGCAGCGTCTGGTAGAAGCCGATTTTCCGATTGAAAAGCACAGTCTGCCGACGGCAGATGCAGTAGAACTCTTCCGGAGACTGGGAATGACCGATAAAGAAAGACTGTTCCGCTACCGGAGAAGCTCAAGGGTCAATATCTATGAGCTGGATCATTACAAAGATTATTTCTATGGATACATGGTGCCGTCTACCGGTTATCTGAAATATTTTGACCTGACATTGTATAAAGAAGGTTTTATGCTGCTCTTTCCGGGAAAAGATACCAGGACGGTGGATATTTTTGTACCATCGGATAAACTGTACCTGACACTGGAAGAAGCGTCAGAGTGGGGACATACCATGGGAGTAGGAACCATAGGAGCTTTGAATGATGCAGTTTCTGCAGGCAGAATACAGGAAATAATTCTGATACAGGAAGCCCTGATGGAACAGAAAATAGGACAGCTGGCAGAGCAGATTAAAGAGGGACATCATAAGAAATTCATTATGATAGCAGGTCCGTCCTCTTCCGGGAAGACAACGTTTTCCCACAGGTTGTCCATACAGCTTGCCGCCCATGGCATGAAACCGCATCCGGTTCCGCTGGATGATTTTTATGTAGACCGGGATAAGACACCGAAAGATGCAGATGGAAAACTGGATTTCGAATGCCTGGAGGCATTGGATATTGACCGTTTTAACAATGATATGACAAGTCTTTTAAACGGAGAAGCAACAGAACTGCCGGTATTTAATTTTAAAACCGGAAAGCGGGAAGAAAAAGGCAGAATGATGCAGCTTGGAGAGGAAGATGTACTTGTTATTGAAGGCATCCATGGACTGAATGACAGGCTTTCCTACTCTCTGCCGCAGGAAAGCAAATTCCGTATTTATATCAGTGCGCTGACCCAGCTGGATATTGATGAGCATAACTGCCTGCCGACGACAGATGGCAGACTGATCCGGAGAATTGTAAGGGATGCAAGAACCAGGGCTACATCAGCGAGGGAGACCATTGCCATGTGGGATTCGGTAAGGCGGGGAGAAGAAAAAAATATCTTCCCATTTCAGGAAGGTGCCGATGTAATGTTTAATTCAGCTTTAATTTATGAACTTGCTGTGCTGAAACAGTATGCAGAGCCATTGCTGTTTGCAATTGAACGGGACTGCCCGGAATATCTTGAAGCGAAGCGGCTGCTGAAGTTCTTAGATTATTTCCTTCCGGTACCGGCGGATAATATCAATAACAATTCGATTATCCGTGAGTTTATCGGTGGAAGCTGTTTTAATGTCTGATATAGAAGTAGTATGGGATAGACAGTGCTTTTTGTGAAAAAGAGATAGTTGTCTATCCCTGAATTTTACTTAAAACATAAAAAATAGACAAAATATAACGAAAAAAACGAATAGAAAAAGAAATTTTGTTGAAAAGCATGTAAAGAATGGCTATAATAAAATAATGATGATTTTTGTCACATCATGATATGTGAAGAATGATTTGGAGAGTGGCAGAGAATGGAAAGCAGACAGAAGAAACGTCTGGGGGATATGCTGATTGAGGAACAGATTATTACAGATGAGCAGCTCTCAGATGCATTAGAGAAGAAAAAGGGAACTACAAAGCGGCTGGGTGAGGTTCTGGTAGAGCTGGGTTATACCAGTGAGACGGATATTGCCAAGGCACTGTCAAGCCAGCTTGGACTGGAAATAGTCTCGCTTAGTGGAATACAGATAGAAGAAAATGTGCTAAAGCTGGTAGACGTGGCAGTTCTGAGAAAATATGTCATGGTACCAATTGGCTTTTCACCGAATAATATGAATGAAGTCCGTGTGGCAATGGCCGACCCGATGGATATGCGTGGAATTGATGATTTTTCTATTATTACTAATCTGCAGGTCGCACCGGTAATTGCCACAACCCATGATATTATGCTTACCCTTGACCGTTTCTATGGAAGCAGTGAAGCAAGGAAGGTGGCTGAGGCATATGCACTGGAGCGCCGGCAGGAAGAGCAGAGGGAACAGGAGAAGGAGAATGATGAAGATATTGCAAATTCCCCGATTGTCCTTCTGGTAAATGCCATGATTGAGCAGGCAGCAAGACAGCGTGCCAGTGATATACATATAGAAGCATTGGAAAGCCGTGTAAGAATCCGCTACAGGATTGATGGTGTGTTATATGAGAAGGCGAGCTACGACATCCGGCTTCTGAATGCAATTACAGCACGTATCAAAATTATTGGCGGCATGGATATATCAGAAAAAAGAAAACCACAGGATGGACGAATTACCCTTGTGGTAGACCGTGTGGAATATGATATCCGTGTATCAATCCTGCCAACGGTTTATGGAGAGAAGTGTGTACTTCGTCTTGCACAGAAGAAAGCACTGACCAAGGATAAGAGGGAACTTGGATTTACCCCGGGGGAGCTGGAAAGCTTTGACCGTATGTTAAAGCATCCGAATGGAATCCTTTTGGTAACAGGACCAACCGGAAGTGGTAAATCAACGACGCTTTACACAGCACTTTCTGAACTGAATACAGAGGATATTAATATTATCACAGTAGAAGACCCGGTAGAGGCGAATCTGGACGGCGTCAATCAGGTACAGGTAAATGCCAAAGCGGATATGACCTTTGCATCTGCACTGCGTTCAATCCTGCGACAGGATCCGGATATTATCATGATTGGAGAAATCCGAGACGAAGAAACTGCAGAGATTGCGGTACAGGCTTCTATTACCGGACATCTGGTAGTAAGTACCCTGCATACCAACAGTGCAGCAGGAACCATTACCCGAATGTTAAATATGGGCGTAGAGGGATATCTTCTTGCAGATTCCGTAATCGGAGTGATTGCCCAGCGTCTGGTGCGGAGACTTTGTCCGAACTGTAAACAGCCGCATAAGCCGACTGAATATGAGCGCAAGCTTCTGAATCTGGATGATTTGGATGAGACGATGATTTTTGAAGCAAAGGGCTGCCCGATGTGTGCCAATACAGGATATAAGGGCAGAATCGGTGTCTATGAGATGATGGAAATCAACACAGAAATGAAAAATGCCATAGCAAAAGATGCTTCCACTGCCGAAATCAAACATCTGGCAGTAGAAAATGGAATGGAAACTCTTGCAGCGGGAGCCAGACGTAAAGTTTTAGAAGGAATTACTTCTGTGTCAGAGCTGGTGGGAGTATCTGCTGAGGATTAAGGAGAACTGGGGATTTTACAATGAACAGAATAGAAATGTTTTTGCGGGAAGGAAATGAAAAAGGAGCATCCGATATCCATCTTGCACCGGGAAGCCCGGTGATGTTCCGGATTGATGGAGAACTGGTTCCTGCATCAGATGAGAAGATAAAACCATTTGAAATAGAAGAAATGATAGAACCGCTGTTGACGGAAGAGCAGAAGGCAGAGCTGAAGGAAAATGGAGAACTGGATTTTGCGTATTCTATCGCAGGCTTTCACAGGGTGCGTTTTAATGTGTTCCGTCAGAGAGGTACTTACGCGGTAGCACTCCGTATACTCTCGTTTGAGATACCGGAAGCAAAGCGGCTGGGTATTCCACCATCTGTGGTTGACCTGACCAACCGCAAGCGTGGACTGGTATTGGTAACAGGACCGACCGGAAGTGGTAAATCTACCACACTGGCGTCTTTGATACATATTATTTCCGAAACATATGCTAAGACAATTATTACACTGGAAGACCCGATTGAGTATTTGCATCCTCACAGCAAGTCAATTGTATTGCAGAGGGAAATCGGTTACGACAGTAAGAGTTATGCGTCAGCACTTCGCGCCGCATTGCGTGAAGACCCGGATGTAATTCTGGTGGGGGAGATGCGTGACCTAGAAACAATCAGTATTGCGATTACGGCGGCAGAGACCGGACATCTGGTATTTTCAACCCTGCATACCAACAGTGCAGCAGCAACCATTGACCGTGTCATTGACGTGTTTCCACCGCATCAGCAGCAGCAGACCAGGATACAGCTGTCAGGTGTTATTGAAGGAATTATCGCTCAGCAGCTTCTTCCAAAGGAAGGCGGTGGACGTGTGGCGGCTTACGAGGTCATGCTTGCCACTCCGGCAATCCGTAACCTGATACGTGAAGGAAAGAGCTTCCAGATACAGTCTATGATACAGACCAGCAAGAAGCTTGGCATGCAGGCAATGGATGATGCCATTTATGACCTTTATATGCAGAATAAGATATCAGCAGAAGATGCCGTAAGTTTTGCACAGGAGCCGGCAGTTATGCAGCAGAAGGTAACGCTATTCTAAACTGCGGAGCATCTGCAGGAAACTGTTAACAGCAGCTTCCGTGGATACCGTAGAATGAGAAAAATGGTTAACAAATTTGAAATTTAACCGATAAATATACTGTAAGGGGGATGAGAAGGTGCCCAGTTATTCATATATAGCAGTGGATGCCATGGGAAAAGAGAAGAAGGCAACCATTGATGCAGAAAATCAGGACAAGGCAGCAGCCCGGCTTAAGAAAAACGGACTTACTTTAATATCCATAAAGGAAGTCGGATTGTTAGAAAAGGACGTTAAATTAAGCTTTGGGCGGAAAGTAAAACCAAGGGATTTAAGCGTGTTCTGCCGGCAGTTTGTCAGTATGATAGAAGCCGGGGTTACGGTAATTGATGCCCTTGGAATGTTAGAGGAACAGACGGAAAATAAGAGGCTTTCCGCTGCACTTCATGAAGTGCGTACCGAAGTGGAGAAAGGACAGACACTATCCGAAGCCATGGGACATCAGGGAGAGATTTTCCCGGAAATGCTAGTGAATATGGTGGCGGCAGGAGAAACCTCCGGTAATATCGAGCTTTCCTTCAGCCGTATGGCAGTGCAGTTTGATAAGACGGCAAAACTGTCCGGCTTAATGAAAAAATCACTGGCTTATCCGGTGGTACTGCTGATTGTGGCAGTATTAATCGTCATTCTGATGGTAGTAAAGGTAATACCGGGATATGCAGCAACCTTTGAACAGGCAGGTATGCAGCTGCCGGGCATCACCCGGGCAATGATGAGCATGAGCCATGTGATTACAAAATTCTGGTATCTTTTCGTGGGAGGAATCCTGCTGATTGTACTTGGTATCCGGGAATGGCGCAAGACAGAGAGCGGAAAGCTGTTCTTTGGTAAAATAGCCATGAAGCTTCCATTGTTTGGCAAGTTAAACATAAAGACATATTCTTCACAGTTTGCCCGTACATTAAGTACTTTAATGTATGCAGGAATTCCATTGATTCATGGAATTGATGCAGTCACCAGGCTGATGAAGAACCGTCACTTCCAGCTGCAATTGCAGTCAGCAAGAGAGGAAGTGGCAAAGGGTGTTCCGTTATCAGAACCGCTGCGGAAGGGCGGACTGTTCCCGCCTATGGTAATCCACATGCTTTCTATCGGTGAGGAAACCGGTGATATTGAGGGCATGTTAGACAAGCTGGCAGATTATTATGATGAAGAGGTTGAGATGACTACCCAGACGGTTATGGCGGCAATGGAACCAATGATTATCGTTGTTATGGCAATTATCGTAGTCATTCTGATTGCAGCAATTTATGCGCCGATGCTTTCCATGTACAACCAGCTCGGCAACATGTAAAACGAATTAAGATTCCGTAATAGGGGCGGAGTTTTAAGATAAAATATTTATATTTATACAAGAAGGAGAATAGCATTATGAACAAGATTAGAAACAGAAAGAACAACAAAGGCTTTTCATTAGTTGAGTTAATCATCGTTATTGCCATCATGGCAATCTTAGCGGGAATCTTAATTCCTCAGTTTGTTAAGTACATCAGCAGCTCCAAAGTATCCGGAGATATCCAGCAGGCAGAGAACATCTACAATGCAGTAGCAGCTCAGTATGTAGATTCCCAGGGAACAGCACCGACAGGTATGTCTTATGATGGAAATAAGCATGAAGTAACAGATGATGTTGCAGAGGCATTAGAAATGGGAAAAGCAGCACCTACATGTAAAGTAGATTCTAGCTATTTATTTATGTATAGCTGTGATAACAAGGGTGCGGTTGCTGTATATCTTGCACCAGCAAGCGAGGATGGCAAAGCATATGATCCTGCAAAAGATACCAAGATTTCTCCATCCATTGACGGAGTGGATAAAGATAAGTGGACAAAATAATCCGCTGAGCTAAGAAAGGACACTACATACCATGACACCAATGCTTGCACTCATCACAGTATTTATTTTCATATATGGAATTGTCATCGGAAGCTTCTTAAATGTCTGTATCTACCGGATACCGCAGAAAGAAGATATTGTCTGGGAGAGTTCACACTGTATGAGCTGCGGGCACCGGTTGAAATGGTATGATTTAGTGCCGCTGTTCAGTTATCTTTTCTTAAAGGGAAAATGCCGTTACTGTGGTTCGAAGCTGTCAAAGCAGTACCCTATCGTCGAAGCACTCAATGGAATCCTTTATGTAGTTGTATTTTATGCAACAGATTTTAGCTGGGACAGTATTTTATACTGCCTTATGGCGTCTGCGTTAATCGTACTTAGTGTGATAGATTACCGCACCTATGAGATTCCTTTTGGAATCAATGTGTTCCTGTTTGTACTGGGGGTTATCCGGTGCGTATTTGGAAAAGGGGACAGAGGAACCTTGATGATTGGTTTCTTTGCAGTGAGCTTGTTCTTGCTGTTATTATCACTTCTTACCAGAGGAGCAGCAATCGGTGGTGGAGACATCAAGCTGATGGCGGCTGCCGGGCTGCTTCTCGGATGGAAGTTGATTATTCTTGCATTTGTGATGGGATGTATTGCGGGCTCTGTGGTGCATCTGTTCCGGATGAAGGTCTGTGGTGCCGGCAGAATGCTGGCGCTGGGTCCATATTTATCGGTCGGGATATTTATTGCCGCCCTGTGGGGGAATGTGATGATAGACTGGTATCTGGGACTTTTTATGTAGAAAAGAGTGATTATAAGTGGAAAGTGTATGAAGCATAGGTATGCTTTCCAGTTATAATCACGAAAGGTGAGTGAAGGATGAAGATATTAAGTATAGAAATAGGTGTTGATGTAACCCATGTATTGGAGATGGATTACCGTGTTAAGAATCCAAAAGTATATCGAAGCTTTAGCTTTCAGACTCCGGTAGGTGTAATTGGAGAAGCTGGTGTGCGTAAGAGTGAGGAATTCCGCACAGCCTTACATAAGCTTCTGGATGCAAATAAGATTAAGACACGGAAAACTTTATTTGTAGTTAATTCCGGTAAGATAGCGAGCCGTGAAGTGCTGATTCCGATGATAAAAGAAAACCGTATCAAGGATTTCTTGAATACAAATTCAGCAGATTTCTTCCCGGTAGATTTATCCCGGTACCAGTTGGTATACCGGAATGAAGGTGTGGTACAGCAGGACACGGTAAAGAAGAGAAAATTATATGTATTTGCTGTGCCGGGAGATCTGGTGCAGTCTTATGAAGAACTGGCAGATTTCTGCTCTCTGGAACTTACCGCACTTGACTATGTGGGAAACAGTATTTTTCAGATGATGCATAAAGCGGTAGGAAATAATATCTGCTGTTCTGTAAAATTAGATGATAATGCAACCATGATTACGATTATCAATCAGGGAATGGTTGTATTACAAAGAACAGTATTTTATGGCTTTGAAGAAGTAGAGAAGGTTGTGGTGGATTCCGGTCTTTTCCCGAAGGAACAGTATCCGGCAGCAATGGATATATTACAGCAGACAGACTGTCTGAATGCAAACCAGGCGGCACCGGAAGATGCCATAAATGCCATGCGGGCAGAAGCGGTAGAAGCACTGCGTCCGATGATTGGCAATATCCGGCGGGTATTAGATTATTATCAGTCCAGAAATAATGGGGCAGAAGTAAAAGAGTGTTTCCTGATTGGTAACGGAGCTTATATCAAGGGACTGGACAGACTGATGTCCCTGGAATTGAATCTTCCGGTACATTTGCAGGAAAAAGATGTTTTAAACGGTTTCCGTACATCCGGAGGCAGATTGGATGCTATGTATGAAGCCTGCTATGGAGCAGCAATACAGCCATTAGACTTCGTGTTTGGTTCGGCACAGACTGCAAAGATTATAGAGGAGAAGAAAAAACGCGAATTGTTTGCAGCAAAGCTGATTGGTCTGCTTTGTGTGGCATGTGCTGTGATATTGCTGGCATTATCCGGAGTGCAGAGAATTGCATTATCCCATGAACTGAATAACCTGAATAAGCAGAAGGATGAACTGGAATATATACAGGATATTTATAATGCATATGTGGATACCAAGAGCCAGTATGATGATGTGACAAAAATGAATGGCAAGACAGAGACAGTCAGTGATGCACTGGCAGATGCCATTGAAGAAATGGAAGAAAAATTCCCATCCGGTGTAAAGGTAACAAGCCTTACCAGTAATGGAGAGGGAATTTCCATGGACATTGAAGTATCTACAAAGGAAGAAGCAGCAAAGATTTTGCAGAATCTTGCAACCTTCGATGCTTTCCGCAGTGTAACGACCAACGGAATTACAGAATCCACAGATGAGAACGGTAAAATTACGGTAACATTTTCAGTGATGTGTACCTATGTAAATGGTACAGCAGATGATTCCATTGATACCGAGACCACACCGGAAGAAGATGTCGAGACCTATATGAATGGTGACCAGTATATTTATCCGGATATGGAAGGCAGTACCGAAAGTGGGGAGGCAGACAATGAATAAGGAAAATAAGAAAGTAAACGACAGGGAATTAAAACTGATATTTGTATTAGGCGGCATAGTATTATTTTTCTTAATCTACCAGTTTGGATATCTGAATGTCCAGAAGGCAAATGAAAATTTAAAGAGCCAGGTAGATGAGGTGCGTGGAGAAGTAAAGGTTATGCAGACCATGAAGCAGAACGAAGAGACTTATAAGGCATATACAGATTCCATGACACAGGAAATGCAGGAGGTAATGGATGCAATTCCATCAGAGATCCGTTCGGAGGATAAGATTATGTTTGCCAGAAGCCTTGAAAAAGAGTATGGCTTTCATGTTACCGGCGTAGGTCTTCAGACGGACGAAATGGTTTATGAAATGAATGAAGATGGAAGCAATCCGGCAGATGATGGTAAATTGTTATATCGTACAGTGGTAAATCTTGACTGTGACTGTGATTATACACAGCTTAAGAACTGCCTGCGTGGATTAAAGAAGAATAATTTCAAGATGTCTGTGGATACAGCAAGCTTCGGCCCGGATGAAGAGACCGGGAAACTGAAAGGAAACATGACGGTAAATATGTATTATCTTTACGGAAGTGAGAAACCATATGAACCATTAACCATTGATGGGGTATCCTTAGGAACAGATGATATTTTTGGAACGGGAACGATTACTCCGTCAGCTCCATCGGATGCCGCAGGTACGGAAGATACCACAGGAACAACAGGTACTACAGGAAAAGCAGGTACTACAGGAACAGCAGGTACCACAGGAAAAACAGGTACTACAGGAAAAGCAGGTACCACAGGGACAACAGGTACCACAGGAACAGATACCGGGCGGTAAGAAAAGCCGGACAGTATAGAAGAATATGTGAAAAGCAGAAAGGAGCAGAGACAGTATGAGCGGTTATAATAGCAGAAAGTTAAAACATAAATTAAATCGTAATTTAAATAACCGGGGATTTTCATTAGTGGAAATTCTGATTGCAGTAGCGATTCTCGTACTGTGTGCAGTTCCTTTGCTGAAAGCATTTGTAACATCTGCCCAGACCAATGCCAGGGCAAGACAGAATTTAAATGCGACTACGCTGGCTGAAAATATTATGGAAGAAATAAAAGCAGCAGGTGTTGAAGGCTATGGTGTGAAATCGGGAGACACGGTTACGATAGATGGTGTGGATCTTCCTGTTTATGAGGCTGAGTATAGCAATTACAGCTTTGATGGCAGAGTATATGATGTTAAGGCAGTGATGACACCATCGCAGGAGACCTATCTGGATGGTACGGATGAAAAAGCATATAATGCACAGGGTATCCCGGAGATTTCTGTTATGGATGACAGCCGGGATGCTGTTTATGTAGAGGACAAGAATGCAAGATTTGACATAATAGATGAAAATGCGGATTCGCTGGGCATGAAGGCGGAAGAACTGCTGAATGCATGCAGAACGGAATACCGCTTTGCAGTAAAGGAAAATCACGGCAGATATACCGTTACCCAGACGGTAACATACAGTGATGCTTCCGGAAATACAATCGGAACACCCCAGACCCTGACCATATTTGATTCGGTGCTGACCGGAGCAGATCTCAGAAGTCTTTATGTGTGCTATATTCCGGCACTTCGAACAGCCGGTGATATGTACAGAACGCAGGAGAAGGTGGTAATCGAAAACAGACAGGATATTCCGGTTGATGTATATCTTATCCGTCAGGGCTCGCAGGATACACCACTTGCAGTCAGTATTATAGAAAGTGCTCCATCAACAGTGGCAGCAACACAGATTCATACAAATCTTTCTGTAGATGATAAGACAGACATCGGCAGTATAGAACGAAATGGAAGCAGTATTACAGCAGCTACAGCTAAAAGCGCCTTTGGTTTTCAGAAGATGGGCGAGGCTGCAAAGGCAGATGCAGCCAGACTTTATACAGTAAAAGTAACCGTTAAACCGGTAGATTCGGAAAAATCAATTACCTTAACAGGAACGGCAATGAAGTAAGGCGGGAAAACAATGAACAGATGGAAGAAATCACGGGACAATCGAGGAATGTCACTGGTCATGGTCATTGGAACAGTGGCACTGGTAAGCATACTGGTGGTTATAGTACTGTCTCTTTCTCTGATGAATATACAGATGAAGTCAGTATATAAGAAGTCTGCGGATAATTTCTATGATGCAGAAGCAGCAATGGATGAGATACGTACCGGTCTGCAGCAGGATGTAGCAGATGCAGCAACCACGGCATATCTTTCTGTTATGTCACAATATTCTGCCAGCAGTTATCAGGATGCTGTGCGTCAGAGCACTTTCCGGGAATTGTACCGGAAGGAGTTAAAGAAGAAAATCGGGCAGACCATGGATGATACCCATTATGATATCGGCTATCTTGAGAATTATATCGGTGCGTCCCACCGTTATGAAGCAGCAACCGGTACCGGAGCCAGACTTACAACACAGGATGGCAAAGATGCAGATTTTGTGGTAACACAGTCCGGTCTTGTGATTATGAATCTGGAGCTTTCTTATAAGGATGCAGATGCTTATGAGTCAGTTGTAGATACAGATCTTGTATTAAGCTATCCACAGGTAAACTTTATCCAGTCAACATCAGTACCGGATTTGCTGAATTACTGTGTGGTAGCAGATGAAGGTGTCTGGGTAAACAATGGAAACCGTACACTTACCATGAATGGCAATGTATACGCAGGCGATTATTATACCGGGAGCAGCAGTGACCGGAATGGATTCCACATTGATAACAGTGGAAGTGTAATGCTTGGACTGCGCAAGACGCTGATTACCAGAGGCGGACTTACGGTAGAAAATAAAGGTTCTTTTACAACGGATACCAAAGCTACGATATGGGCAGATAATCTCAATGTTTACAGCAACGCAGCCCTGTCCTTATCCGGCAGTACATATGTATCGGATGATTTGACGATTACCGGAAGCGGTGATGTTACCTTGCGTGGAGAATATTATGGCTACGGTAATCCGGAAACTGCCAAGGCAGCGGCATCTGTAGTTACAGAAGAAGTCAATGCCAATAAGGCGGCATACAGCAGTGCCATGATTATCAATGGAATTGCAGACAGTGGCAAGGCAAGTATCCGCATGAATGGATTAAAGACACTGATGTTAGCAGGAAATGCCTATATCGGAAGCGGCAATGCCATGATGGGAGAGTCCCTGGCTGTAAAGAGCAGCCAGACGGCATATCTTGCACCGGCAGACTGTTTTCTTATAAAGACTACCAATCCCACAACGGTAGCGGAAGATTTTATGGCAAAGAGTGATTTTGCAGCAACTCCGGAAAAATATATTAATTATGAAGTGTTAAAAAATTATCATGCTTTTGATATCACACCATTATATAAAGATGGTCTGGTTTATTATTTCTTAAAATTCGAAAATGCAAAGGAAGCAGCGGCATTTGACCTTGCATACTACAATGATGCAGACCATGCAGCCACAAGGCAGCAGTACCTGTCTCTTTATGTGGATGACGCAGAATTATCTATCCGGGAGAGCAGCACTGTGGAGAAGATTACCAACGGAAGCATTCTTGTCTGGGATACAAAAGGAATCCGAACCATTGAGCCGACAACCATAAGTAATGGATTAGACGATATTTACGAGGATGGTTATTATGCCGGACTGCAGAGCGGCTGGCAGGATATGTATGCTTCTTATAATATTTCACTGACAAAGGATTATGAGAGGCTTACAACGGAGCAGAAAGCAGCCACTGTGTTTGAAAATCTGGTGGATGTAGACGGACTGAAAAAAATTACCGGCACATCCGGAGCAGTAGAATTTGAATTTACCGATGGGGATGGAATCCGGCAGGTGGCATACGTAACAGATAATGAAGGTGCATCAGCATTGGAGGTGGATGCTTCATTTCTGGGTGGAAAGAATGTACCGCTTATCATTGCAACCGGAGATGTGAACGTTACAGCAGATTACTCCGGCACAATTTTAAGTGGTGGCCAGGTGACCTTTGGCATGCCGGGAAGCAGCAGCTCAACAGTGTCATCTGATATGCAGGATGCTGCCAGAGTCATTCAGAATGCCGAATATAAGAAGGGGTCAGATACCTATATTCTGTCACAGGTATTGAAGAACAGCCAGTACTATGTAGGCAGTATTGGAAAGGCATATACCGGAGAGGATGCCGTGGATGTAACGAAGCTTGTAACCTATCAGAACTGGTCAAAGGAGTAAAGATAAGATGCAGAAAGGGAATCGTAAAAGCGGAAAAAAGAATAGTGGATTTTCGATGGTAGAGCTGATTGTTACCGTGGCGATTCTTGCAATTATTTCTGTGGGAGCGTTTCTGCTTACCGGCTCACAGAATGGATGGAAACTGCGTCATGCTGCGGAAAGACTGGATTCGGCACTGGATAAAGCTATGGTTCAGTCTATGAGTAAGAGTGATACTGCAGGTCTTATTGTCTATGAATTAAATGGAGAATATTATGCAGCAATGATAAAAGAATCCTGCCGGGACGGAAATATTTACCGTGTAACTGAGGACAAGGTGCTGGAAAAGTATTCACTTGGAAAAGAACCGTTGACGATTACGCTAAGTTATAAAGGAAAAGACGGGACAGCAGTATCAGATGTTACATTATCCAATCAGGGCAGTGAGAGTAATTTGAGCAGTGCGGCAGAATTTCTCTATGACAGAAGTACCGGAGCAGTTAAGACCGTAAAGGTAAACAGCGTGGAAAGCTATTATACTGGTATACATTTGAAGTTGTCAGACCGTGATATGCAGATAAAAATAAGTGCTGCCACCGGCAGACATGAGATACAGTAAGCAAAAGCAGGGAGGAGGAAAACAAAGTGAGCCACAGGAAATCTTCAAAGAAGTATTGTGAAATCAGAAAATGCGGGATATATGATAATAAAGGATTTACGCTGGTTGAACTGCTGGTAGGAATTGCGATTGTGGCAATTGTCGGCGGGTTAATCGGCACATTTTTGATTTTCTCCACAAGAACATATGGAAAAGTAACTGATGAAGCAGACTTACAGGAGGATGCACAGATTCTCCTATCCCAGATGGATAATTATATTATCGATACAGACAGTGCGCTTCGTTATTATGCAGATGTATCAGAGAGTGGAAGCGGCACGGAAATCTTAAAGGACAGTCTTTATCCGGGTGGAGCAGCAGGACTGACCGGAAAATGGCTGGAGATTTATAAGACCACCGATACCGGATATACGAAAGAGACCGTTTTGTGGACAAAATCCACAGAGAAGCTGACATATAAGCAGGAGACGATTGATGCGGCAGGAACGGTAACTGAAAATATAGAAGAACAGGATCTGGCAACGCATGTAACGGATTTTTCCATTGATCTGACGAAAGTAACTTCACTGCGTCAGGTAACAGTGTCTGTTGCACTTGCCAGTGGAGAGAAAAGTTATGGAGCGGATACTACAGTGTATCTGCGCAACCAGATTGTAGTAAATGGGGAGCCTTATAAACCGGATGCAGCACCGGTCATTTCATCTGTACTCAGCGTTAAGGTTCTGCCACAGACAGTTATGATGCGGCCCGGCGGAAGAAAGGCATTTCAGGCAATTGTCTATGGTAATAATTCACCATCCCAGGAGGTAACCTGGAGTCTTTCCGGAAATACGTCTTCCCTGACCACTATTTCAGAGGATGGACTGCTGTGGATCAGCATGGATGAGAAGGCAAAGACTTTAACGGTAACAGCGACATCGGTACAGGATACTACCAAGTCAGGAATGGCGGAAGTAACAGTAGTACATGGCAAGAAGCTGTCTTTAGGCCAGATTCGGAAATACTGGCTGCAAAGAGGAATGTCCATGTATGTATACGCCAGAGTCAACGGAACCTTAAACGGTTCTATTACCTGGGAATGCAGTCCGCAGGATTTGCTTTCTGCTAACCCAACCGATGCAGTGACAGTTGCCGGCGGATATCCATCATTAGATTTAATGAATGCCAGACGTTTTGTAACCAGTTCGTCAACACCACTGGGTGAATATACAGTGAAAGTCAGTGGGATAGTGGACGGACAGCCTTATGAAGATATTGTTGTGATAGAAGTAGTGGATGCATCTTATGTTTCAGGTGGTTCCGGAATTGTGAATTTTGATAAACCGAACGGACTGGACTATTGGGTACATGCCGGAGATACCTTAAATCTTTCTACCGTATTGAAACGGACAGATCTTGGAACAAAACGTAGATATGAATTTACAGAAGGCGGCAATATTGATAAAAATGCATATACCTATGAGACATCCGGGTCAGATGATGAGAGACTGACTGTTAAGATAGATGAGGCAGCTTTGGATGGAGAAATTTATGTCACGGTTAAAGTTGAAAACCAATATCAGACAGGCTATGATACGGTAACAATTCATGTGGCAGAAGCACTGGATTTTCCGTATGTTGTAGAAACAACCTACCTTCCGGAGCGTGACAATAGTTTCTGGGCCCGTGTGAATTTCCGTGGACCTGTGTTGATGGCAGAATCAATACGGGAATTTACCAATCTTACTTCCGGAATCAATGGATTGATTGCAAATACCGGTGAGCCTTATAAACTTACATCATCAGAACAGTGGACAGGTGAGGATGTGCGTACGCTGTCTGGTGTGAATGAATTTACACAGGAGGGACCTTCTCGTTATCAGAGTAATAAAATTATCGATATGGAAGGAATTATCATAGTAGACCGTGATATTACTTTTGATGCCATGACGATTCGTTCTAGTGGAGATACCGTAATCTATGTAAAAGGAGAGCATACGATATCGTTTAACTGCAGCGCAACAACTTTTGACGGACTCATTTATGCGCCAGAAGGAACAGTTAAATTTGATTGCCAGTCCGGTTATAGCCGAGGCGTAATCATAGCAAAGAAACTTGATATGAGAAGCTGGGGGAATGCAGATTTCTCCTTTATGGAAAAAAGCAGTGTAATGGATCTGGTTAATACATTGAAGGCAGACTAGCTTGTTTACAGGTAAAAGAGGACAGGATATATGAAACGGAAGAATTCTTTGAAAAATTCCAGAAAGAGAATCATTCAGGCAACGGTAGCAGCAGTAGCCGGTATAACAGTTGCGGTTGCTGCATTCCGGCCGGTAGAGACTTCAGCAAACGGAGTACTGCCGGGGGTGGAAAGCATCGTTGCACAGAAGATGGCAACAGAAGATAAGACCTATCGGATTTTAGAGATTATGCCGGATGGAGCAGAAAGTGAAATGGGCTATCTTGCAGCGGGCAGTGAGCCGGTAGCCCTAGCAGCAGATGGAATGCTGGCTTACTTTGCAGAGAATGGTATCGAAAATACGCAGCAGGAGAGAATGAATTATATCAACAGCTTAAAGCAGCGTTTGGAGGACGGGAAGATAGCTTCCGGTGATACATCTAAGACACCACTTTATGCAGAAGCTTATGAGGAGACTTTTTTCCCGACAGAGGAGCAGCAGAAGGACTACAAGAAGCTGGTATTTCCGGAAGAACAGTATGAGACAATTACTGCTGAGGGACATTATGCTTACCAGCAGGATTATGACGGAAACTATAATCCCAATGTAGTTTCCTTCTCTTATAATGCAACTGGGGATTATGCAGTAGAATTTGAACGGAGAACACCACTTAAGGATGAAACACCATATAACCAGCCATATGAGTACCGGGATAATGGAACAGATGGTTATTATGAAGCAGTAGAAAATCCTATGACAGGTGGTAATTATTACTATATTTCAGACTTTTACTATGTTGGAGCAGATTCCGAACATGGACATTATCTGGCACAGTTAGATGCTGAAAAACCATATTCATATACTGCATCAGGGGATGGAGCATTTGCATTTGTGCCGGGAACAGCGGAAGAGGACAGTGCAAATCAGTCCTGTCAGGTGGAGATGGGCTCTGTCTGGTATACCGGTGGACTTTATAATAATAACCTGTTCCGGGACTATGTATTAGGAGCATTGTCCAAGGATGATTTAAAGGTGGAAGTAACGGCAGTGACAGAGTCTGGACTTGCTTCCGTAGATGTATCCGGTATGGATTTTATTTATATCGGCGGACAGGGTTATGATACCGGAATGAAATATCAGCTTTCTTCTCCGGAGCTTCTTGCACAGGTGGATAAAATATATAAGAAAATTTTAGGAAAAGCACCGGTTCTTATTGATTCCACTGTCTTAGAAAGTGCACTTACTGATTATAATACTTCTGATATTGCAAAGCTTGTGGTGTGGAGCATCCAGAAGGAGTTAAAGGATGACCCGCAGTCTGTGGATGCGGCAGAATTATGTGATACCGCTTCTTTAAACAGCAATTACACCGGCAATGATACTAATTATGCGGAAAATAATGTTTACTGCATGAAAATGACAGATGCAGACGGGGTACGTCAGCATGTATTTACCGGTCTGCTGGAAGCTTTTCCACAGGAGCTGCAGGAGGCGGAGGGATTTGCACCGGTGCGGGCATTGATTGAACAGGAGAATACCCTCCGTACATCAGCGGATGCGATTGATACCACGCTTTCAAAGAACATGGTCTTACAGTATATTTTAAATTATCCGTATGAGAGAACCTTTAGTGATAAAGAGGAGCTGCGGGTGCTGGATATCGAACCGGCAATGGGCGCACTGTATCTTGATGAAAATACAGCTGATGACAGAATTCTTACCAAAAAGAAGCTGGCAGACTGGACAGGTGTTGCCATTGAAAATATCAGCATTACCCGGATGACTTCAGCGGAGTTTATTGGTAAAATCGAAGACATGAATATGAAATACGACCTGGTTTACTTTGGGCTTGGTTATGCCGGAGAGAATGGAAATTCTGATGCAAAGCTTCAGGGGGATTATATGAACCGTGATGCTGAAGGAAATACGGTTTATAATGATTCATTGATGAACGGACTGGTCTATGCACATACCGGGGATGCATTCTTAAGAAAGGCTATTCTTGGCGGACTTTTAGATACCGATTATGTAGATAATAATACATCGAATTATCTCTATGGAGGCAATCCGGACAGCTCAAGAGACCCATACGGTGACCGGGATGAGTGGGACAGCGGATTAGGTAAGCTCGTTACCGCAACAAAGACCATCAGTGGTTTCCAGTATGATAATCCAAAGAATAGAAATGACCGTCAGGAAATTACCGTTACAGTAGGAAATGTAGGAGTATACCGTGCCAGCGGAAATGATATAACAGAGAGTAAGAAACGTGATCTGGAAGAATTCCTCGGAGCGAAATATCCGGTTCTTTTTGCACAGAATTTTGTGACCACAGAAGGTGAAATCAATGCAAAGGTGGTAGATAATTCTTCTGTTTTATATCAGTTCGCAAAGGAAAATCTGGCACAGGATAATGTCTTTTACCTGGATACCGAAGGCAAGCCAAATGATGAGAGCAGCTTCCGGTACTATATTAATATGCCAAAGGTTAAACTTGCCATGCTCAATCCGTCTACCGGAGTAGAAGAGAGTGATACGGCATTAAGTACAGGAACAGCACGTACTACGGATAACAATTATGGCAATAAAATAGTAGAAATCCGTACCGATAAGAAGGATTCCGGAGTCTATACGCTGCGTTACCGCTTCCGGATTGACAGTTCCGTAGATGCCAGTGTGGCTACGGTATATCATGCAGGACTTTATTTTGATATGAATGCCGATGGTAAATTTATCGAAAATGATACCTATTCCGAACGGCAGAAGGACTGCATCATTTTTGATGCTTCCGGCAATGAAGTCAACCGGGATGCAGCAGGAGAATATCAGTTAAGCAGCGGACAGGAGTACTATCTTGAGAAAGACATTCCAGGTGACTATCGTGGTATGCTGACCTGGAAACTGGAACTGACCCAGACCACCAATGCCTATATCCGTACGGCTAAGACAGGTTATACGATTGTATCAAGACCAGCTGGTGATGACAGTGTACAGGTTGTTAAGGTACTTCAGATTATGGGAAATAATAATGAATGGGGCGGTTACTTTAATCTTTCTCAAGATAGAGACATGCAGGATTTTATCAGCAATTTTGAAAATACGGAAGGGGTCCGGTTTGAAATTACAGCCATTCCAATGCGCAATTTCGATGGCAAATATACATCCTTTGAACAGCTGAAGGATTATCAGATGTTAATCTTTGGTTTCCAGGACAGTTATTCGGATATGACCAATGCTGACACGCTGGCAGCAGTAGATGATTATATAGTCAGCGGACGGAGTGTATTGTTTACCCATGATACCTCTTCCTTTGTCAATGTGGCAACCGAGCAGATGTACTGTCAGGATAATCCGGATGGCGATAATGGATGGAACCCGGGCTGGCTTAGCAACCAGGGTAATGCAGGAGATTTTAACCAGGTAGAACGTCACTGGGGCTATATGGTAAACCAGAAATTCCGTGGTGTTCTTGGAATGGATCGTTATGGAATTACTTATAATAAGAGGACTTCCAAAGACCCGCAGGCGGCACAGCTTCGTTCCCTGCTATTAAAGGAAGGTCAGCTTTTAGACATCAGTACTACTACAGATGCCTCCGGCAATGAGATAACAACCGGAACCATTGATACGGCACATGGTGGAGTAACTACAAGGGAGAATCCGGATGGCAGCGGGGCACTGACTTCTGCAGTATTAGGAAGTGATAAGGATATTGCGTATGTACCGGGAACGAATCAGAAGCAGTCCTATGGACAGACACAGGGTTATACTTATGGAGCAATCAATTTCCATTATTATTATAATGCTCCGTGGCAGTGTACAACGGAAGCAAAGTATGCTTATAACCAGTACATGATGTGGCGTACACTTCCGTTACCAACACAAAGAAATGATGTTTCTCTTGGAAACCTGAAAAACAATGCCAGTATGTATGCAACCCAGGTAAATGATGGACAGATTACCCATTATCCATATGAGATTGGCAGTCAGATTACGATAGCTAATACCCATTACCAGTATTATCAGCTGAATATGGATGAGGATATGGATGGAGATGAAAACAGTGATATTGTAGTGTGGTACTGTCTGGGTGCATCCGGTGATGGTTCGGCGATATATACCAGTTCCCCGAATGATGTGCGGAACAATTATTATATTTACAACATTGGAAATATTACCTATTCCGGTGTGGGACACAGTACAATAAGTAACGTGAATGAGAAGCAGTTATTCTTTAATACCATTGTTGCAGCGTACAAGACAAGAATCAAAGATCCGGTAGTAAAGCTTTTAGAGAATGGAAGCCGTACTTCAGCAGAAAAGGAAGCTGTTTATGTACATACTGATAATGCTATCGGAAATAAGGCACTGGAAAATGAAGTAAGTTTTTATTATACCGTAACAGATTCGAATCTCGTCACATCAGATAAGGAAATCAGTGTGGATTATTCCATGGTAGATAAGAATGGCAGCAGTATTGCAATTCCGGTACAGGCAGCAGAAAATCAGGTGTATATCACAACAGAAGCAGTAAACGGAGATATGGTTACGACAGATTCTGCCGGAAGACTGAGAGGCTTAAAGAGCGGGGAAGTGTATAAAGTCACAGTTCATAACCTGACGGATACAAAAGTACAAGAGGCAATTACCAATGGTAATATGCGGATTGCAGTCCATGCAGTCAGTACCTTTGACTATTATGGAGACAGCTATGGTCTGGGTGAAAATGCCAAGAGCATACCGCAGAGCAGTACATCTATGAAAATATTAGGAACAACGCTGTTTGATTTGGATTAGAAGAAAAGAAAAAATATTTATTGAAAAACTGGGGACGAAATTGTATAAGACCGGAAAAGCAATCTGTAAAATCAAAAAAGGGTTGAAAAACTGGTAACGTTACCATATAATAAAACCATGAAGAACCAAGTAGGGTGAATGGTCGCGGCTGCATTGTCGAAAGACATACAGACGAGGAAAGTCCGGGCTTCGCAGGGCAGGATGCCGGATAACGTCCGGTGGAGGCAACTCCAAGGAAAGTGCAACAGAAATGTACCGCCAGGTAACTGGTAAGGGTGGAAAGGCAGTGTAAGAGACTACCGCATCTCTGGTAACAGAGATGGCTCTGTAAACCCCATTCGAAGCAAGACCAGATTTAAGCATTGACGTGGCCCGCCAGCTTAAGGTAGGTTGCTTGAGGCGGTTGGCAACAGCCGTCCTAGATAGATGACCATTTTCAACATAACCCGGCTTACAGCCCTGCTTGGTTTCTTACTATCAAATCTAATGTAATTCTAAAATGTTTCTTAAAAGACAATAACTCTGTTGACACAGAAAAGCAGGGGACTTAAGATGAATATCAGGGTATGGTGATATGTGAACATACATATCACCATATTTTTGCGTAAGCATCCGTAAGGAACTGCCGGTGGCAGGTGCGTAGATATAAAAAGAAGAGAGGTCTTATATTTGAAAGAGAAGTTAGCGAGATTTATGTCAGGAAGATATGGAGTAGATCAGTTATCAAGATTATATCTTGGAATTGCACTGATATTACTGGTAGTTTCAATTTTTAGTCACCTTGGTATATTTTATATAGCTGGAATAGTTCTTCTGGTGTATACTTATTATCGTATGTTTTCGAAGAACATTTCCAAGATGTATGCACAGAATCAGAAGTATTTGAATGCAAAATACCGTGCGGTGGTAAAAAAGGATGCATGGAAGAAACAGTGGCAGCAGCGTAAGATTTACCGGTTTTATCGTTGTCCGGGATGTAAACAGAAGGTTCGTGTCCCAAAGGGAAAAGGTAAAATCTGCATTACCTGTCCAAAATGCAGAATGGAATTCATAAAGAAAAGTTGAGCTGTAGCTATTTGGAGGAAGCAGTATGTTTGGATATGTAAATATCAATCGTAATGAATTATCAGATGAAAATAAAAAGATTTACCAGGGTTATTACTGCGGACTTTGTCAGAAACTAAAGGAGGTTTCCGGCCGTAAAGGCCAGATGCTTTTAAACTATGACATGACATTTCTGGTAGTGTTTCTGACCGGACTTTATGAGCTGGAGGATAAAAACACAGATTTTGTGTGTGCACTGCATCCGACGAAAAAACGGACAGCCAGAATCAATGAGGCAACAGAATATGCTGCTGATATGAATATTATTCTTTCCTACCAGAATTTTGAAGATGACTGGAGAGACAATCGTTCTTATTCGAAAAAAGCATTTGCCAGAATGCTGGGAAAAGATTATAATCGCATCATGGCAAAATACCCAAGACAGGTAAAGGCAGTAGAAACCTATATCGAAGAACTGGGTAAGGCAGAGGATGCACAGGAGTCCAATATTGATAAAATATCAGGACTGACAGGAACCATGCTGGGCGAAATTTTTGCATGGCGGGAAGATATATGGGCAGAAGAACTCAGATATTTTGGATTCTATTTAGGGAAGTTTGTTTATCTGATGGATGCCTATGAGGATTTTGAAACAGATAAGCGTAAAAATGCATACAATGTTTTCCGGGTACAGCGGAAAGAGGATATGCAGAATCTGGATACCTTTGTGAAGCTGTTGCTGACCAGTATGATGTCAGAGTGTGCCAAGTCCTTTGAACGTCTGCCAATTCTTATGCATGCAGACATTCTGCGGAATGTATTATATTCCGGAGTCTGGACGAAATATGAGTACAACAGACTGAAACGTGAGCGGAAGCAGCAGAAGCTTCTTGAAAAACAGAAAGCCGAAAAACAGAAGGCAGACAGGAAAAGTGCAACAAAGTGAAGTTAAGAATTAAGAAGGAGTAAGTAGTATGGACCCATACAAGGTGCTGGGCATAGCTCCGGGAGCAACAGATGAAGAAATCAAACGGGCATACCGGAATCTGAGCCGCAAATATCATCCGGATGCCAATGTAAATAATCCTGACCGTGCACAGGCAGAAGAAAAATTTAAAGAAGTACAGATGGCTTATGACCAGATTATGAAACAGAAACAGCAGGGTTACAGCTATGGAAGCGGTTATGGCGGCGGTGGCGCCTACGGTTATGGTGGTTTTGGCTATGGCAGAACCAATGGTGCATATGGAAACAGCGGATATGGCAGCAGTGCTTCCGGTGAATCGGTAGAGATGCAGGCGGCTGCAAATTACATCCGGAATCGTTGTTTTAAAGAAGCATTGCATGTGTTAGATGGCATTTCTGACAGAACGGCACGCTGGTATTATTACAGTGCAATTGCCAATGCCGGAAGTGGTAATAATGTAACGGCAAAGGAGCATGCCAGTCAGGCTGTCAATATGGAACCGAGTAATATGGAATATCGTCAGCTGCAGCAGCAGTTAGAGTTTGGTGGAACATGGTATCAGAGCAGAGGCGGCGAATATGAACGGCCATATTCCGGCAGCAGCGGCTGGTGCATGAGTATGCTGTTATTGAATCTTTTATGTAACTGTTGTTGTTTCAGACCATATTAGAAAACCATATTTTAGAAGTTCTTTTTTATTTGCAAGAATGAAAACTTCTGCTATACTGTAGAATGAAAAAAACAGAAATGGAGATTAGAAATGAGAATTTTAGCTGAAAATACATCATGTATCGTAATTGACTATCAGGAGAAGATTTTGCCGGCAATGTCAGGAAGAGAGGAACTTGTGGCAAATTCTGCTGCATTATTAAAGGGACTTAATTTATTGGAAATACCGATGGTATTGACCACACAGTATGCCAAGGGATTAGGAAATAATATTCCGGAGATTTGTGAAGCAATTGGAAGTGATGTGGCATATGACAAGACCACATTTTCTGCATATGAAACAGAAGCGGTATATGAAGCAATGGATAAAGAGCGTAAAAATGTCCTGATTTGTGGAATTGAAGCACATATCTGTGTACTTCAGACAGCCATTGATTTAAAGGCAGCAGGGTATCAGCCGGTTATCGTAGCAGACTGTGTATCTTCAAGAAAAGAACTGGATAAGGAACTTGGTTTAAAGAGAGCAGAACAGGAAGGCATTCTGATTACATCTAAGGAAGCTATTTTATTTGAATTGACACGTAAGGCAGGCGGACCGGTATTTAAACAGATTTCTGCACTGATTAAATAAAGGAGACAGGATATGCTGCAAAGATTTTATCCCGATGAATATCTGGATTCTACCTATGTCATTGACTTTGATAAACTTTATGAAGAGGGATACCGGGGCATTATTTTTGATATTGATAATACACTTGTTCCACACGGAGCACCGGCGGATGAGCGGGCAAAAAAGCTGTTTGCTCATTTAAAAGAGCTGGGTTATCATTGTATGCTGTTATCGAATAACAAGGAACCACGGGTGAAGATGTTCAATGATGCGGTAAATGTTTCTTATATTTACAAGGCAGGAAAACCGTCAACGAAAAATTATCTTAAGGCAGTGGAAGAGATGGGAACTACCACGGAGAATACGTTATTTGTGGGAGACCAGATATTTACTGATGTGTATGGGGCAAACCGTGCGGGAATCCATACAATTCTGGTAAAACCGATACATCCGAAAGAAGAAATACAGATTGTTTTAAAGAGATACCTGGAGAAAATTGTGTTATTTTTTTATACAAGGAAGAGAAAGAAGGAAGAAAAATTATGAAAATCGGAATTGGAAATGACCACAGTGCAGTCGAAATGAAATTCGCAATTAAAAAGTATTTAGAGGAAATGGGACATGAAGTTGTAAATTACGGAACAGATTCTACCGAGAGCTGTGACTATCCGGAGTATGGTGAAAAAGTAGGACGCGCAGTTGCAGCCGGGGAAGTAGACTGTGGCGTATTAATCTGTGGTACCGGGGTTGGAATCTCTTTAGCTGCTAATAAGGTAAAAGGTGTCCGTGCAGCAGTATGTTCTGATGTAACAACTGCGCATCTGGTAAAAGAACATAACAATGCCAATATCATCGCATTTGGAGCAAGAATTGTTGGAATCGAGAAGGCAAAAGATATTGTAAAAGCATACCTGAATGCAGAATTTCAGGGTGGCAGACATGAAAAACGTATTGCCATGATTCACGAAATTGAATCAAGATAGGGTAAAGTCACAAAAAAAGGTTGAAAAATGGCTTGTTTTATTATAGAATAGAACGAGTGAGTGACAAGTTTGGAATGAGAATTTTTTCCAATACCCGTAAGAACCTGCCGATGGCAGCGTCTTATGGTGCTTAGCAACGAAAATTAGGAGGAATATCGATGATTTCAGCAGGAGATTTCAGAAACGGAATTACAATCGAATTAGAAGGAAATATTTATCAGATTATTGAATTCCAGCACGTTAAACCTGGAAAGGGTGCTGCATTTGTCAGAACCAAATTAAAGAATATCAAGAGTGGCGGTGTAGTTGAGAAAACTTTCCGTCCAACAGAGAAATGCCCACAGGCACGTATCGACCGTAAAGATATGCAGTATTTATATTCTGACGGAGATCTGTATTACTTCATGGATGTTGAAAACTATGAGCAGATTGCTTTAGATAAGACAACCATCGGTGATACCTTAAAATTTGTAAAAGAGAACGAAATGTGTAAAATCTGTTCTCACAATGGCAACGTATTTGCTGTTGAACCACCATTGTTTGTTGAACTTCAGATTACAGAGACAGAACCTGGATTCAAGGGTGATACTGCAACAGGTGCAACAAAACCTGCAACTGTTGAGACTGGTGCAACTGTAATGGTTCCATTATTCGTAGAGCAGGATGATGTCATTAAAATCGATACAAGAACTGGTGAGTATTTATCCAGAGTATAATTTTATGCGAAATATGTGGGAGTTTCAAAACAGTTGTTTTGAAACTCCTTTTTCTGTTGCCGGGTATTAGGAAAGAACTGTCAGTGGCAGTACCAGCAGGTTATGGCAATGAGAATGGAAAGTTGAGGAAACAGGCTATGCAGGAAGAAAGCAGAAAAGAGAAAAATTTCATAAAAAGGATTTATCATGCAGAAGCACCAAAGTGGTTGAAATATGCGATATTATTCGGATATCCGGTTCTGCTTTTTTATATTACTGCATTTATGACATATAATCCTTTTGTAAGAACCAGGTGGAGAGCACAAATTCTAAATCTCCTTTTATTTGAGGCTTTTGTGTGGCTGCTGCTGGCGATTACCGGAAGTGCAGTGATTGCACTTCGCACGGAGACAATTCTTGGAATTGCACTGAGCATTGCGAATTATTATGTCATTTCCTTCCGTGGTTCTCCGGTGGTTCCGTGGGATTTACTGTCTCTTGGAACGGCAGCCAGTGTTGCCGGAGGCTATGATTATACTTTGCCGCCCCGTCAGATTGCATTGATTCTTCTGATGCTCTTTCTGGCATTTACGGAGCGTTATGCAAAGATTCATATTTCACGGAAAAAGATATTGCTCCGTGCAGGTAGTGCTGTGATTTCTATTGCCTGTATGGCAGGAATTGGCTGGATGGTACAGGATGATGCAATGGTAAGTGAATTACAGCTTTATCCGTTCCTTTTTACGCCTACAGTCATGTATGAACGAAATGGCTTTGCTGTGACGTTTCTTATGGATATACAGTATCTTAAGGTGGAGAAGCCGGAAGGATATTCCGTTGAAAAGGCAAAGAAATTATTAGAAAAAGAGGATGGTCTTGAATGGACGGCATCCGACCAGAGAAATAATGTTGGAGAGGAATTCGCAAATCAGAAAGAAACAACAGACCAGCTTCCGAATGTTATCGTCATTATGGATGAAGCCTTTTCCGATTTGGGGGTCCTGTCCGATGAGGCACTTCCGGTAAATGAAGATTATATGCCGTTTATTCACAGCCTGCAACAGGGGGCAGAAAATACCCAGACCGGATATTTGAATGTATCGGTGAAGGGTGGAAATACAGCAAATACGGAATTTGAATTTTTAACGGGAGATACCATGGCATTTCTTCCGGCTGGTAGTATTCCGTATCAGCAGTATATTACGAAGGATACACCAAGCATGGCATCCTATCTAAAGAGCTTGGGCTATGAGACATATGCCATGCATCCGTATTATGCGTCCGGCTGGAACCGGGATAAGATATATCCGCTGCTGGGATTTGACAGCTTTTATTCTTCCGCGGATTTCTATGGTTCCACCTATGAGCGGGGCTATATTGATGATTCATCCTGTGTGGATAAGATTATTGAGACATATGAGAAGAAGGATGCAGGAACGCCGGCATTTATCTTTAATGTAACCATGCAGAATCACAGCCCATATACCGACGGTTATCAGAATCTTCAGGGAAATGTTACAGTAGATGGAACGGTATCTGCCCAATTATCGGAATATCTGACACTGGTAAAATTATCGGATGCTGCATTGGAAAAGCTGATTGATTATTTTGAGACACAGGACGAACCTACGGTTATCGTATTCTTTGGTGACCACCAGCCGACAGATGCGGTGGTGGAGCCAATCTGGAATTTAGAAGGCAAATCATCCTCTGATTTAACAGAAAAAGAAAATCAGCTTCGTTATAAGGTGCCTTATGTTATCTGGGCAAATTATGATATTGATGAGGCGGTAAATCAGGAGAGCAGTGCCAACTATCTGGGAGCACAGATGATGGAAGCAGCAGGAATTCCGTTGTCGGATTATCAGAATTATTTACTGGAACAAAAGAAGGAGATGCCATTGATTTCCACGCAGCATACGGAAGCAGAAGGCAGTGATGCATGGCTTAATTATCAGACGCTGCAGTATTATCTTTTATTTGACTGGGATGGAGAAAAATAGAAATGAAGGAAAGATTACTTCGAATCAAAAACAATAAGAAGATGCCGTTAATACTGGCTTTTTGCATTCCGTTTTTTCTTGCACTGGGAGTCTGTATCGGCCATGAGATTTATCCTTTTGGCAATCAGTGTTTTCTGCATATTGATATGTATCACCAGTATGCACCGTTTTTTACGGAATTCATGAATAAGTTAAAGAGCGGAAGCGGGTTATTATATACATGGAATCTGGGGCTTGGTACAGATTTTGTATCCCTGATGGCATATTATCTTTCCAGTCCTTTTAACTGGCTGTTATTATTATGTCCGTCTAATCTGGTAATCGAATTTATGACGGTATTGATTCTAATTAAGATTGGACTTAGCGGACTTACTTTTGCATTTTACTTAAACCGGCATTATAAAGATAATGGATATCGCATTGCTTTATTTGCGGTATTCTATGCGTTATCCGGGTTTATGTGTGCTTATAACTGGGATATTATGTGGCTGGATACGGTAGTGTTATTGCCGCTTATTTTGCTGGGTCTGGAAAGATTGGTAGAAGGAAAGAAGATGACGCTTTATGTGGTAACACTGGCGGTTTCGATTCTTTCAAACTACTATATTTCCATTATGGTCTGCATCTATCTGGTGCTTTATTTTGTGATTCTGATATTAGAGCAGAAAAGCGGAATAGGAAAAGCAATTCTTAAATTTGCGGCCGGCTCTATCCTGGCAGGCGGTATGGGAGCAATACTGATTCTGCCGGAGATTGTGGCATTAAGCGGAAGTGGTTCCGGTGGAATCTCTTTTCCGGAAAAAATGGAGTGGTATTTTGGCCTGCTGGATGAAGCAGCAAGGTTCTGCATTGGTGTCGAGCCGTCTTCTACGGTAGGACATATGCCAAATCTTTACTGCGGAGCGGCAATTTTATTATTATTATTCCTTTATCTTTTGAATCGCAGGATCCGAATTGGTGCAAAGATTCCAAGGCTCTTACTGGTGGCATTTTTCTTTGTGAGCTTTGCAAATAATAAACTGGATTTTATCTGGCATGGCTTTCATTTTCCGGATGGACTTCCGGCAAGACAGACCTTTTTATTTGCATTTTTACTGCTGACCTTAGGTTATGAAGCAGTGCGGGAAGAAAGAGGCAATAGCATTTTTAAAATCCTATTTGCATTCCTGTTAGCGGAGCTGGTATTGGTTTTGTGTTTCCGGTTTACAGATTTAGAGCAGGTGACACCGGAGCAGATGCTTTTAACAGGACTTTTGATTTTAGGTTATGCACTTCTGCTGTTATTCTATCGGCGGAAGGATAAGACGATGCGGACTATCGTATCGATATTTGCGGTGATTCTGGTATGTGCCGAGGCAGGCGTAAATCTTGACACGACCAGTATTTCTACTACCAGCCGGACGCTGTATACCCAGCATTTAGAGGATTATAAAACACTGGCGGAGACAGCAGGAGCAGAGGATGACGGTTTCTTCCGTATGGATAAGTTTAACCGGATGACGAAGAATGAGTCGGCACTTTCAAACTATGCATCCGCATCTATTTTTTCTTCTCTTATAAATAAAGATGTGGCAGATTTCTACCGGGAGATGGGAATGGAAGGCGGTAAGAATTATTACTGCTATAATGGTGCAACGATGCTTACTTCCTCGCTGCTTTCGGTAAAATATATCCTGACGGACAGTGCAGAAGAGGAAAGTCCGTATCGAAGTCTGATATCAGAACAGAATGGCATATACTTATATGAAAATACTTATACACTGCCACTTGGTTTTATGGTAGATAGTGATTTGACGGAAAAGTGGGATTTTACCCTTGGAACACCGATAATGGCACAGAATGAACTCGCCTATGCCCTTGGTGCAACGGAGAATCTTTTAGAGCCGGTGGATGCAGAATTACATGATGGCAAAACCGTGATTCAGGTAACGGAAACCGGTTATTATTATGGTTATTATACGATGAAGGATGCCAAAACCATTACCGCAACCACTGGAAACCGCACGCGGACATTTTCTAAATGTGACCATGTCTATTTACTGGATTTGGGCTATTATGAGGCTGGGGAAGATATTACGCTGACTTCTGCCGATACGGATCAGATACTGGTGCAGGGCTACCGGTTAAATGATGCAGCATTTCAGGCAGCATATCATACATTATCCCAGCAGACCATGGAGTTAAAATCCTACAGTGACAGCAGAATCGAAGGCAGCATCAACGTAAAAAAAGCCGGAACTCTTTTGCTGTCCGTGCCGGATGATGAAGGCTGGCATGTCTTTGTGGATGGGGAAGAAGTGGATTATGAGCATTTCTGCGATGCGTTTATCAGCATTCCATTAAAAGAAGGCAGCCATGATATTATATTAAAATATACAACACCGAATCTGAAACTGGGAGCATTGCTTTCCGGTGGAGCATTGTTCTTATTCCTTTGCATTACCTGGATACCGGTTGTTGTGAGAAAACGAGGAGAGAGGGCATGAAGAAAAAAATAACATTTCTGATATTTACGGTACTGGCGGTACTTTGTGTTGTTTATTCGGGGATGGTACTGGCAACGGGTTCTGGAACATCATTTTTTCTTGTGTGGATTGGGCTGGCGGTACTTTCCTTCCTGTTTGGGTATTCTATCTGGAAATCTTTCTGGAAGAAAGTTCCCCGGCTGGTTAAGGGAATCTGTATTGCTGTCGTTGCAGTGGGATTTACAGCATTTTTCATCGTAGAAGGCTGTATCATAAGTCAGATGCATGAAAAAGGCGAAGCGGGACTTGACTATATTATTGTGCTGGGGGCACAGGTGAGGGAAAGCGGACCAAGTGCTGCGTTAAAATACCGGCTGGATGAGGCAGTGGAATATTTAGAGGATAATCCAAAGACAATCTGTATCGTATCCGGCGGACAGGGTGCAAATGAACCATATTCCGAAGCCGAAGGAATGGAACAGTATTTAAAAGAACAGGGGATTGATGCGTCACGGATTCTCTTAGAGGATAAGTCCTTAAATACAGAGCAGAATATGGAGTACAGCAAGGCACTGATAAAAGATGGGGCATCCGTTGGAATTATCACCAATGATTTTCATCTGTTCCGGGCAAAGCAGATTGCACGAAAATACGGACTGGACAATGTCTGTGGAATAGCAGCAAAGTCTACACCGGTTTATCTTCCAAATAATATGTTGCGGGAATTTTTAGCAGAGATAAAATTTTTGCTGTAATTATGCGGATGAATGGAAAAGTCAAAGACTGACCGGAGACTTTGATGTGTGCCAAGGCACATTCTTTGTTCTAAATGGGCTTGCATCGGGTGGAAGAATAGAATAGTATAAAAAGTAACAGGAGTTTTATGGAGAAAGGGTTTATATAGCTATGGAGATTAAATGCGAATACTGTGGCTCCATCATTAAGGAAACAGATGAGAAATGTCCTTACTGTGGAGCCACCAATCAGGCAGTAAAGCGTACTGCAGACCATACGCCAAAGACTATTGAAGAATTGCAGCAGTGGTATCAGGCGCGGAATCTGCCACCGTATGAAGTGACGAGATTCTTTGTCGGAATCAATTACACACAGCCCAAAGCCTTTGGTATTTACCGGGAAGGACAGAATGTTATTGTCTATAAGAACAAGGCAAACGGCGAGCGGGCAATCCGCTATCAGGGAACGGATGAAGCCTATGCGGTAAATGAACTGTATCTTAAGTTAAAAGAGGAAATCTTAAACCAGAAGGAACATAATCGGGCTGGAAATGTAAGAAGCAGTTATGGAAATAACAGAAAGCCAATGTCAACAGGAAAGGTAATAGGAAGAACCTTTGCCGGGATTGGAGCATTCTTTCTTTTCTTCTTTGGTTCCTTTGTACTCTTTGTGTTGGATGCATTATACCGGGGAATTGGAACAGCACTTTTTATTGCACTGATTGCCGCAGCACCTGTGGCAGTGATATTAGACCTTATTGTTTGTGGTTTAAGGGGAAAAAGCACGGTATTTGAAAAGATATATCAGGGATTTGCCGGAAAGAAATTCTTAACCTGTGCCGTTTGTTTCCTGATGTGCTTTTTAATCATTCTGATTCCGATACATAATTATAAGAAGACAAGTTATTACCAGTACCAAAATACGGTCTATGTACACAGCCACAATAACTGGTTCGAGTATGATGGTTATGACTATGATAAGATAGACAGTGATGAGGTACCGGATGATATTTTAAATAACCGTTCTGATTATGAAATGACTTATCAGAATGGCTATGACTGGGATAACAGCATTACCAATTTTGAAGACAGCAGATATTATGAAGAGCATTATGGCTCAGACAGCTCGGACAGCAGTTCAGACAGTGGATATGACTGGGATTCCAATGACAGCTGGGATTCTAATTCATCTGACTGGGATAGCGACTGGTAAATATTAATATATCACTTAGAAATTTATTTTTCTGTTAAGAATAATCTAAGAAATGAAATAGAATATCTTTAAGAACACTCCTTTTTCGTGTGCTTTACTAAGAGTAAAGAATGAAAAAGGAGTGTTTTTTATGATGCAGTCAGAACAGGAAGGACAACGAAATTTACAACAATCAGGAGCAGCCGGACAGCGGAATACACAACATGCAACGAACATAAAAAAGCGGAGCATGCGCCGGAAAAAAGCAAGAAGAATGCGAAGAATCAAAAGAATATTTGTGGCAGCAATAATTCTGCTGGTAGTTTTTGCCGCAGGCAGAACATCATTTGTGCAAGGCTTCTTAAATCACTGGAATGTAAAATCAGAGGCAACACTTACGGCAGAGGGGTATCCGGAAAGCCTTGTACAACTTTACGAGAAAAATGAAGAAGCAAGACAGTTTGTGCTTGATTATAAGAAGAATGGAAACAACGAGCAGCCGATTGATATTTCATCGGATGTAGTAGATGGTAAAATACCGCTTTTCCTTCAGTGGGACGAGCGTTGGGGCTATAGAACCTATGGAGATAATTTCCTTGCAATTACAGGATGCGGTCCCACGGCATTGTCCATGGTCTATGTGGGACTGACCGGAGATACTTCCATGAATCCTTATGCCGTTGCTCAGATGGCACAGGAGGATGGCTTCTATGTCAATGGAAGCGGATCTTCCTGGAGTATGATGACGGAACTTGCCACAAAGCTTGGATTATCCGCGCAGGAACTGAGCTTAAATGAAGACAGCATCCGGCAGGAATTATCCCAGGGGCATCCGATTATCTGTATCATGGGACCGGGAGATTTTACCACATCCGGACATTTTGTTGTTTTAACAGGAGTAGATTCCGATGGAAAAATAACAGTGAATGATTCCAACAGTAAAAAGAACAGTAATAAGACATGGAAGATAGACGACCTTATGAGCCAGATCCGGGATTTGTGGGTGTATCAGTAGAAGTGGCATTCTTTACGAAAATCTGCTATAATTCTTGATAAAATGATTTGAAAGACGAGTGGGAAATATTGGGAGTAATTTTTCTAACGGTAGTGTGGCAATATCTGGATTGTTCTCCGAAGTGAGGATGCCTGATAAGGACTGTTAGAGGCACTTAAAATTTCGGATGGAGTCCGGCAACGGTGGCACATGGAAGTGCCAGTGAGGTGCATATGAACATGGATGTGAATTTGCACCGGTTGCCAGAAGAAAATAAAAATGAAATCGAAATTTATAGTGCCTCTTGCAGTTCTTATGGAGCATCCGGGTTCGGAGAATAAGCCAGATATTACATCACACGAATGCCGGAAGAAAACCGGCATCACATTTCCCACTCCTTTACAAATATTTTAACAAGAAGGGAGCTATAGAATATGGAAACATGGTATTACGAAGTCGTATCCATCGATGGAGACTATGCAAATTTAAAGAGGACAGACATTGCTTCAGATGATTTAAAACTTGTGGCAAGAGCACTTCTTCCGGCAGAAATTATGGAAGGAAGCAAGTTAAAATACGAACTGATGCAGTATGAGATTATAGAATAGAGGATAAAGGAGTTAGGGAAGATGAAAATCGAAGCGGCAAGGCGGAGGTTTAGCAAAAATTATGAAAAAGGAAAAGGTTATTGGAATTGGGGTACTGCTTGGAATTATTATTCTGGCAGTGATTGTAGTTGTAGTGGCAGGAAATCAGAGAAAAAATAAAACGAAGACTGAGACAGAAAATAAAACGGAAACAGAGACGCAGATGGAATCAGACTTAGAATCAGAATCGGAAACAGAAACTGCACCTGCGGATAAAAAGTCTTTGGACGCAGACGAGCTGGTAGAAGAGAACTTTCGTCAGGCTGAAATTACAGAATATGAAAAAATAGATTTGGAAGATTATGAGAGCCAGGCAGGAATCGATTTATCAGAATATGTATCTTATCGGTTTTATTATGATAGCGATGGACTGAAAATTGAAGGATATTTCAGTGCACCAAAAGATTTACTGGATGGACAAAAGACTTCCTGTCTTATTTATAATCATGGTGGAAATCAGGATTACGGAGCATTGGAAAATATAGAAACCTGCTTTTATGCCTATCAGCTTCATACCATTTGCATTGCATCAAACTACAGGGGATGTGGAAGCAGTGAAGGAGAAGACCAGTTTGGCGGAGCAGATGTGGATGATGTGGTCCGGATATTGGATTTGTGTGAGCAATTTTCCTATATTGATAAGGATGCCATAAATATGCTGGGTATTTCCAGAGGCGGAATGATGACTTATGAAGTGTTAAGTAAGGATGAACGGGTGCATAAGGCAGTTGTCGTATCTGGCCTTTCCGATTGCTTTATGTCATATGAGGAAAGAAGTGATATGCAGACCATATTCGATTCTTTGGTAGGCGGTTCCCCGGAAGAGATGCCGGAGGAATATGAGAAACGTTCTGCAACCTATTGGGCGGATGAAATTAATACACCGCTGCTTATCATTCATGCTACCGGAGATGAAAAAGTATCCGTTGCACAGGCAGATAAATTAACAGAAGCATTAGAGCAGGCAGGAAAGACCTACGAATATATCACCTTTGATGGAAATTCCCACGGAGAAATCCGACCAGAGGATGGTGAGAAGATAAAGGCGTTTCTGGAAGGGCAGGAGCAGGAAGAAGATAGTGAAAAGAATAATGTAAAATAGTGAAAAAATAGTGTAATATTTCCTTCGCATGGTACTGCTGTATTCAAATAAGGTTTGCGAATTGTCGGAGAGCTCAAACGACGAAAAATTGGAAGGAAGCCTTTCATATCTAAAAAGTAGAGAAAAAGAATTGCTCTTGCTGCTCATGAAGAACTACAAAAGAGAGTTCACGCCTATCGAAGTCAGCAAAGAACTTAAGGTTACCAATAAGACGGTAACAAACTATGCAAAATGGGATGATTGATTTATATGTGAGAGGTAATAATTCTGTAGCTTATTCAGAGATATATTCATCGTTTGCATCAGAAAAAATAGTTATATTTCTGATTTGTTGTTGCTGGTTATCAATAATGACAGCTCTAAGGTACGAAAACATGGAGAAACATATTTTACTATTAGAATGGGGAATCGGGAAGCAACACAATATTATACCAAAAGCGAAAACACAAGTGCCATACAGTCAAAGGCAAGATATGACAGTAAATATGAACATATAACATCCACAGGGTATCAGCTTATGAATTATGAGCCGGGAAGCGTGTTTAAGCTTAATGGCAAAGAATATGTGTTAAGCGAAAACCATACTTTGGATATTCCATACGGAGAAGATTTGTGGTGTTTGGAATACCCGTCAAATTATAGATTTTGGGAAAAAATTGATTAATCTCTGAGAGTCTATTTATATGTGTTGTAGTTATCAAGCAAAGGGATACTTATATCGTGTTACAGGACATGGTGTAGGTATCCTTTTTGCATATTATCTATAATCATTACATAAAAAAGTGCAAATGCACAAAAAATAGTAATGGCTATTGAAGTGAAAATAATTTAGTGGTAAAATAACATTACCAAAATTCGTGCAATGCACAAAAATAAGGAGTGACACTATGGAGATTAAGAGAGATTTATACCTTGAACAGTTAAAGATAAGAAAAGATAACGGAATGATTAAGATTATCACAGGAATCAGGAGATGCGGCAAATCATTCCTGTTATTTGTGTTGTTTAAGAAGTATTTACTGGAGAGTGGCATAGATAATGATCACATCATTGAGATTGCTTTAGATGGCATTGAAAATGAGGAACTGAGAGATCCAAAGAAGTGTTATCAGCATATTAAAGAGCGGGTGGAAGATGACCGGAAGTATTATCTGCTCTTGGACGAAGTACAGTTTATGCCACGATTTGAGGAAGTGCTGAACAGTTTGCTTCGTATCAGTAACATTGATGTGTATGTAACCGGCAGTAATTCTAAATTTTTATCTAGTGACATTGTAACTGAATTTAGAGGCAGAGGAGATGAGATAAGAATTTATCCGTTGTCTTTTGCAGAGTTCTATGCGGCTTATGATGGAGATTATGATGATGCTTGGGAAGAATATATGATATACGGTGGTTTACCACAAGTGGCACAATTTTCTGTAGAACGCCAGAAGGCTGAGTATCTTAAAAATATTTTTACCAATGTTTATATCAAGGATGTGGTAGAGCGAAACAAAATTCAAAATGTTGATGAGATTGGAACTTTGGTGGACATTCTTGCTTCTGCCATAGGAGCACCTACCAATCCAACAAAAATATCAAATACTTTCAAATGTGAGAGAGGTATCAATTACAGCAATAAAACTATATCCAATCATATTGATTATTTGGCAGAGGCATTTTTGATTTCTAAAGCGGACCGGTATGATATTAAGGGGAGAAAATATGTAGGAGCCAATCTGAAATACTATTTTTCGGATATAGGACTTAGAAATGCCAGACTAAACTTCAGACAGCAGGAGCCGACTCATATTATGGAAAACATTGTTTATAATGAGTTGCTTGTGCGTGGCTACAATGTAGATGTTGGTATTGTGGATGTATTTGCAAAGAATAGTGACGGAAAGAGAGTTCATAAGCAGCTAGAGGTTGATTTTGTAGTAAACCAGGGCAGTCAGAGATATTACATTCAGGTGGCTTATGATATGACTTCTGAGGAAAAGCAAACACAGGAACTTAATTCACTCCGAAATATTCCGGATTCATTTAAGAAGATTGTTATAGTAAATGGAACAAAAAAGCCTTGGAGAAATGAGGAAGGCTTTGTGATCATGGGCATGAAATATTTTCTGCTCAATGAGGATAGTTTGGAGTTTTAGTATGGAAGGAGATAATATATTCCGATATAGAAATATGGATATAAAGTTAGGAGGCAGAGAAATGGCAACGGTTGTGTATTCTAATGAAGAAGATGATATGTATAATATGACCATTTTACACAATCGTATGATGGCTTACGTTGAAAATTGCATATATGGTGGAAAATGGGATGAGTATAAAACGAGAGAAAAATAATTTGACTTTTTCCAAAAAGAAAAATATAATGACTTCTGAACGAGTAGCAAAATTGCGTAAATCCAGTTTTGCTGCTCGTTTTTGTAATTTTATAATGCAATGAAAAAGTGTGTAGCTTATCAGCGTAAGTCCAACTTATAAGATAGGTGCGCACTTTTTATATTGCCAAATATCCGTAAGAAGCTGCCAGTGGCAGCTTCTGCAGGTGGAAAAGGAGGATTAAGTTAAGATGGCAGAAAGTAACAAGATGAAGGAAATGCCGGTAAATAAGCTTATGGTGCAGATGGGAATACCAATGATTTTATCGATGGCATTGCAGGCGGTTTATAACATTGTAGACAGTGCCTTTGTAGGAAACATGAAATCAGGAAGTGAGGCTGCACTTAATGCGCTTACACTGGTGTTTCCGGTTCAGATGCTTATGGTAGCAGTGGGAATCGGAACCGGTGTGGGAACCAATGCACTTCTTGCGAGAACACTGGGAGAGGGAAAAAGTAAAAAAGCTGCAAAAGTTGCAGGAAACAGTTTATTTCTTGGAGTGATTATTTATGCAGTATGTCTGCTGTTTGGAATGTTTGGAGTAAAAGCATACATCTCATCACAGACCGTAGATTCGGAAGTCATTGCAATGGGAACAAGCTACTTAAGAATATGCTGTGTGATTTCATTTGGAATTATTTCCTTCTCACTATTTGAGAAATTGTTACAGGCAACCGGGCGTTCCATTTATTCAACAATTGGTCAGGTTGTGGGAGCAGTGGTAAATATTATTCTTGACCCAATTATGATTTATGGCATCGGACCTGTTCCTGAAATGGGAGTAGAAGGCGCAGCCTATGCAACCGTAATCGGACAGGTGGTATCAGCAGCATTGTTATTTATTTTCCATGTAAAATTAAATAAGGAATTTGAGCATGGTGTAAAGTTTATGAAACCAGAGGGCAGAATTATCAGGGAAATCTATGCAATCGGACTTCCGGCAATTATTGGACAGGCACTTATGTCTATTATGGTTTATGTGATGAATCTGATTTTAAAATTCAGTCCTTCGGCTCAGACCGCATATGGATTGTTCTATAAAGTACAGCAGTTTGTACTGTTTCTTGCCTTTGGACTTAGAGATGCAATCACGCCGATTATTGCATTTGCATACGGAATGCATAGTAAAAAGAGGATTCAGGATGGAATCAGATATGGCTTAATTTATACGATTGTGCTTATGATTGTGGGTGTGGCAATTACAGAAATTTTCCCGGGGGCTTTTGCAACTTTATTTAATGCAGGACAGTCAAGAGAATATTTTATCGGAGCCATGAGAATTATTTCTATCAGCTTTATTTTTGCCGGAATCAATGTAGCATATCAGGGAATTTATCAGGCATTGGACGGCGGTTTGGAGTCGCTTGTGATTTCACTGCTTAGACAGCTTGTCATCATATTACCGCTGGCAGGTGTTTTCTCCAGTTTAGTCAGAAACGGACAGATGGACGTTTCCTTAATCTGGTGGGCATTCCCGATAACAGAGATTGCTGCATGCCTTGTGGGATATGTATTTTTAAAGAGAATCCGGAAGAATAAAGTGGAAAGTTTAAGTTAAGGAGGAAGCAGATATGGCAAAAAGAATCATTACAATCAGCAGAGAGTTTGGAAGCGGCGGACGGTTTATGGGGAAAGAAGTGGCAAAAAACTTGGTACTGTATTTTTTGCAGTACCTTTTCTTTTTCTGGAAAGTGAAGTATGATACAGAGGAAGAGTAGCTGCTTGACGACAGAAGAATTGGGTAACATAAGAAAAATGTGGAGGTAAATAAAAAGCATGCTGAATGTGAAAAATGCTGAAATGGCAGATTTAGAGCAAATTATGAAAATTTACAGATATGCACAGGATTATATGATAAAGTCCGGAAATCCGACTCAGTGGGGACATTTTTACCCGGATGCAGACCTGATAAAATCTGATATTGATAAAAATGCATGTAAGGTAATATATGACAAGGATGGAATCCACGGGGTATTTGCATTGTTTGATGGTACAGAACCTACTTATAAGCATATTGAGGGCGGTAACTGGCTGAATGAAGAACCATATCTGACGATTCACAGGCTTGCCGGAGATGGTCAGGTACATGGCTTGTTTCCGTGTGCTTTAAACTATTGTAAAAAGATTTCTTTAAATATCAGGGTAGATACTCATGCGGATAATAAAACTATGCAAAGGCTGATTGAAAAGAATGGTTTTATAAAATGCGGTACGATATATGTAAAAAATGGAACAGCAAGAATAGCATATCAAAGGACTGATTTTCGGGCGGCAAGATTTGCAAGCATATCACTTAATACCACTAGGTCTGCGGCAAGAAGCGTAAGCTCATCGGTCGACAGGCATTCGGACAACTGGCAGGAAATTGTGGAGAGGTAAAAAAGATTTGTACAGTTTGACATAGTGGTTGTCCATAAGATATTTAGCGTTAACGGATCGTCCCTTTACAAACAGAATAAAAAAGCATATAATTCTTTTATAAAATATTTAATAAAAGAGGACAAAAAAACGGAAAATAAAGATAAAAGAAATATAGCAAGAAAAAAAATCATCAATTATGTGCTGAATCATCCGGTTATGTCCAAAGCGGAGCTCGCGAAAGAATTAAATCTGAGTATGCCGACTGTGTTAGCAAACGTAAATGACCTGTTGGAGAAAAGACTGTTAGAAGAAGTGGGCGAGTATGCGTCGACAGGCGGACGAAAGGCAAAAAGTATAGGAATTAATAAGTCATATTGTCATGCAATGGGGCTTTTGATCACTGCGAATCATATCGAAATGGTACTGGTAAATCTTGGAGATGAGATCGTAAAAAAAGACCGCATCCGTTTAAAATTTACGGCAGAATTATCCTACTGTACAGAGGTGGCACAAAAGGTTGAAACTTTTCTGGCAGACGAGCCTGCGAAGGAGACACTGCTTGGAATTGGTATTGCGATCCCGGGAATTATCGATCAGAAAGAACGGATTGTTTTAAAATCCCACGCGTTAGGGATAGAGAACTATAGTCTCCGCTTTTTAGAGCAGGCTGTGGGAATGCCGGTGTATTTTGAAAATGATGCCAATGCAGCCATGCTTGCAGAAAAAAAGCAGAAGTATTCCAATGCGATATATCTGTCTTTGAATCATACATTAGGCGGTGCTTTCTGCATAGATGGAAAGTTGTATCGCGGACAAAACCAGAAAGCAGGAGAGTTTGGTCATATGATACTTGTTCCCGGTGGAAAAAAATGTTATTGTGGTAAATCAGGATGCGCGGATGCATATTGTGCTGCAAGTGTACTGACGGAAGATAACAGGCAGTCGCTGGATGCATTTATGGAAAATCTTGAAAGTGGAGATAAAAAGGTTTTACAGATATGGAATGAGTATCTGGATCATCTTGCTGTTTTGATATCAAATCTACGGATGGCATATGATATGGATATCATACTGGGGGGCGATGTCGGAGGTGTACTCTCAGATTATATGATACCTTTGGGAGAAAAAGTGATGGCATATAATGGTTTTGAACATGATGTTTCATACCTGAAGAACTGTTCGTACAGGAAAGAAGCGTCGGCTGTTGGAGCTGCGAAATATTTTTTTGCGGAACATATGATGGAAATATAAATTATTATAGTGTGAAAACAGAGTGAAGTGTGAGCAAAAAAACGGAAAGGAAACGGTAAGTGAGGTTTTCTTTCCGTTTTTTTGTGCGTTGATTAGAAAATATATACAAAAAGCATATCTGCAAATTGTGCAATGCGTAAAATTGAGAGAAATATATTGACAAAATATGTTTAAAGGATGATAATACAATTACTTTAATAAAACATTTAATAAAACATAAAATAAAACAATATAAAAAAGGAGGAAGCAATTATGTTACAGCAGGTAATGACAAATCCAGGAGAAATTATTTTCAGAGAGGT